>Ga0272441_10000071_pt1 | contig 218166 bp, 206 predicted proteins | sample SSMProp6N_FD_193582 | JGI IMG/M metagenome (GOLD analysis project Ga0272441, IMG submission 193582) | Marine sediment archaeal communities from Little Sippewissett salt marsh, Falmouth, MA, United States - SSM-Prop-6N | ecosystem: Environmental > Aquatic > Marine > Wetlands > Sediment ...
AACAAACCTACAAACAAACATACAAACACAACAAAACATAATCAACACAACAACACAACAAATAAAAACAATAAACCAAACCATACAAAACCAAAAACAAATACTAACACAACAACAAAACCAAAAAAATGATTATAATAACGAATTAATTTTACTAAATCAAAATTTAAACATCACAACAGAAGACATAGAACAAATCAACCAAACAATACAAAACATACAAAACAACATAACCAAACTAAACCAACAACTACAAACACAAAAACAAATACAACAAAACACAACAACACAAATACAACAACTTTACGAAACAATAACAACACAAAACAACACACTAACAAAACAACAAAACACACAACAAAACCTAACAACACAAATAAAAACACAAAAACAAAACATAAACAACACAACACAACAAATACAAAACACACAACAAAAAATAAACCAAACAAACAACAACATAACCAACCTAAACCAACAACTACAAACACAAAAACAAATACAACAAAACACAACAACACAAATACAACAAATAAACCAAACAATACAAAACAAAACAACACAAAAACAAAAACTACAAACAGAACTACAAAACACAACACAAGAATCAAACGAAAGTATACAATATATCTTAGACCTGCAAAACCAAATAAACCAAATCAACAACACAATCCAAGACCTAAAACAACAAATACAAACACAAAAAACAATACTAAACCAAACAAAACAAACAATAAAAAACATAAAACAAAACATAAACACAACACAACAACAACTACAAACACACACAAACACAAAAAACAACCTAACAACACAACTAAAAACACAAAAACAAAACCTAAACAACACACAAACACAAAAAAATCAAAACCAACAACAAATAAACCAAACACAAAACAACATAACCAACCTAAACCAACAACTACAAACACAACAAACAATACTAAACCAAACAAAAGACACAATAACAAACCTACAAACAAACATACAAACACAACAAAACATAATCAACACAACAACACAACAAATAAAAACAATAAACCAAACCATACAAAACCAAAAACAAATACTAACACAACAACAAAACCAAAAATCTAACCTAACAGCAGATCTTGAAACCTTAAATGAAAGTATAAATACTACAATATCTGATTTAAATGAAGTAAATCAAACTATTAATACTCTCAATTTAAATATTGAAAGTATTGAAAATGATATTGAAAATCAGTCAATAATAAGAGATAATGCAAAAAACCAAAGTCATACAATAAATATTTCAATACAAAATCAAAATCAAATACTGCAACAGCAGCAAAACGGAAAAAATAATAAAACAGCAGAATTGGCAATTCAAAATAGTAATTTAAATATCTCAATTTATGAATATAATCAAACTATCCAAAACATTACAATTATCAAAAATAATATTTTAAATATTCAAAATGAAACAGAAAATAAATCGACATTATTAGATTTTACATATATGATAATTGGAGATTTGAATAATAGTTTATATATTAAAAATAATGAATTAAACCAAAAACAAATAGATTTAGATATTGCAACTCAAAATGGAGATGTTGAAGAGATATTAATATTACTTTTAGAAATTGATTTAATTGAAAAAGAAATAGAAAGTTTAGAAAAAGAATTACAAAATCAAACCTTAATTTATAATAATACCTTATTAATAATTGAAAATCTAAATACTAGTTTATATAATAACAATACCCTTTTAGATGAAAAAAATGATTTTAAAGAAAATCTATCTTTGGAAATAACAAATTTAAAAGATGAAATAAACAATACATTCAAATTAATAAATCAAACACAACAAATAATTGATGATTTAATTTTAATTATTGATGATCTAGAAGTAAATCTATCAATACAAATACAAATACAACAAAACACAACAACACAAATACAACAACTTTACGAAACAATAACAACACAAAACAACACACTAACAAAACAACAAAACACACAACAAAACCTAACAACACAAATAAAAACACAAAAACAAAACATAAACAACACAACACAACAAATACAAAACACACAACAAAAAATAAACCAAACAAACAACAACATAACCAACCTAAACCAACAACTACAAACACAAAAACAAATACAACAAAACGCAACAACACAAAAACAAAAACTACAACAAAACCTAACAACACAACAAAACATACAAAACCAAACACAAGAACAAATAAACACAATAAACCAAAACATACAAAACCAAAACAACACACTAACAAAACAACAAAACACACAACAAAACCTAACAACACAAATAAAAACACAAAAACAAAACATAAACAACACAACACAACAAATACAAAACACACAACAAAAAATAAACCAAACAAACAACAACATAACCAACCTAAACCAACAACTACAAACACAACAAACAAACGAAAACAACACACAAAACACAATAACAAACCTACAAACAAACATACAACACAACACAACACAAAAACAAAAACTACAAACAGAACTACAAAACACAACACAAGAATCAAACGAAACACTCGACTACATACTAAACCTACAAAACCAAATAAACCAAATCAACAACACAATCCAAGACCTAAAACAACAACTACAAACACAAATACAAACACAACAAAACGCACAAGACCAAATACAAATAATAAACCAAACCATACAAAACCAAAACGACCAACTAAAACAATACCAAAACCAAAAAAATGATTATAATAACGAATTAATTTTACTAAATCAAAATTTAAACATCACAACAGAAGACATAGAACAAATCAACCAAACAATACAAAACATACAAAACAACATAACCAACCTAAACCAACAACTACAAACACAAAAACAAATACAACAAAACACAACAACACAAATACAACAACTTTACGAAACAATAACAACACAAAACAACACACTAACAAAACAACAAAACACACAACAAAACCTAACAACACAAATAAAAACACAAAAACAAAACATAAACAACACAACACAACAAATACAAAACACACAACAAAAAATACAAAAATTAGAGAGCAATATAAGCAAATTATATTCGCAATTAGAGATCCAAAGTTCAATTAAAAATAATTCAGAAATAATAATAGATAATTTAATCCAAAATATTACTAAACAACAAAATATAGTAAACCAAACACAAGACCAAATACACATAATAAATTCAAGTATAAATAAACAAAATATGTTATTAGTAGATCAAAAAAATCAAGAGAGCAATCAAACATTAGAATTAAATACACTATATGATACCTATAATTTAACAAAAAAACAACTTAATGAAACCGAACAAAACATCCATCAAATAGAAGAAAATCTAAATATATATATTACAGAGTTAGAAGAACAAATAACAATTAAAAACAATGCAGAGATACAAATTAATATTCTGAACAGTACTTTATATCATCAAAGACAATTATTAAAAAACAAACAAAAAGACCTTAAAAATGCAACAGAACAATCAAATGAAACACTCGACTACATACTAAACCTACAAAACCAAATAAACCAAATCAACAACACAATCAAAAACCAAAAACAACAACTACAAACACAAATACAAACACAACAAAACGCAACAACACAAATACAAATAATAAACTCTAGTATAGGTAACCACACACAACTTCTAAAAAATAAAGAAACAGAATTAGAAGAAGCAATACAACAATCAAACGAAAGTCTAGAGTACATAATGAATTTACAAGAAGAGATAATAAACATTAATAATACTATTAGTCACTTGAAAACTAATCTGACAAATAGAGTCACACTAATTAATAATACAAAAGTTAACATTGAAATTTTAAATAATTCATTACAAACTCAAAATAATTTATCTGAAAAAAAACAAGACCAACAAAATAATCTAACAATAGAAATATCAAACTTTGAAGAAAATAAAAATAAAACTTTAGAACAACTTTATCAAATTAGATTAAACATAAATCAAACAGAAGATATAATAAAAGATCTGCAATCAAATTTTTCCATTCAAATGAACAATAAAAATAAATTAATCGAAAATATCTCTTTATTAAATGTTAGTTTAGCAAATCAATATATCCTCTCATATGAGCTCAATTTACAAGAGAAGAATCTTAGTTTTAACTTAACAAAACTGAAAAACAAAATAAATGAGTCAAATATTGAAATTAATAACATTTGGTCAGAAATAAATAATACAGAATCATTGATTGAAGATTTAGAATCAGATTATTTAAAACAAATTGAAAAACATGAAAATGCTTCAATCGAGATAAATAAAATTAATAAAAGTATAAATGAAAATAAAGATAATCTCAAAAAATATAATAATCAAAAAGTAAATCTAACATCAGATATTTATGAACTTAATGACACTATAAATATTACACTAGATCAATTAACACAAATAAATCTAAATATAGCAAATACTAAAGACCTTATTTTAACCTTAGAAAAAGAATATATTGATACAATTAAAGTTATAAACAATACTACAAATAATACAATTTCAATAAATGATAGCTTGAATTATCAAAAAAATCTACTTACATCAAAAAAAGCTGAGCTAGATATTGCATTAGAACAATCAAATGAAAGCATACAAGATATTCTAAGATTACAAAAGGATATAAATTTAATAAATAAATCAATTTTAGATCTAAAATTAAATCTTTCAGAACAAATTAAGATAAAAAATGAAGCATTTGAAAACACTAAAAACATAAACGAAACACTAACAACAAAATACAACCAATTAACAGAACAAAAACAAACAGCAGACCAACTAACAACAGATATAAACAAACTAAAAACAAATCTAACTAGCAAACAAATAGAACTATCAGACGTAAAACAAATAATCAAAAAAACAAACGACACAATAAACCAATTAAAATCAAATCTTTCAGAACAAATTAAGATAAAAAATGAAGCATTTGAAAACGCTAAAAACATAAACGAAACACTAACAACAAAATACAACCAATTAACAGAACAAAAACAAATAGCAGACCAACTAAAAACAGATATAAACAAACTAAAAACAAATCTAACTAGCAAACAAATAGAACTATCAGACGTAAAACAAATAATCAAAGAAACAAACGACACAATAAACCAATTAAAATCTGATTTAGATATAAAATTATTAGAAAAAGAAAACCTTTTTGAATCTCTTTCACAAATAAATATTGAAATAAAAAACAAAACAGATGAAATAAAAAATGAAAAGGAAGCGCTTAAAAAATTAGAAAATGATGTAAGTAAGATCAAAGAAAAATTACAATATCAATATATTGACTTTGTTGAAATTTATATCAACAATAATTTAGATGTTGAAAAGAAAGTTTGGAATGGAACCAGTTGGGTTGAAGAAACATCCATTTTTGTCACTGACACAGTTCGATTTAATTTAATAATAAATAACATTGGAGATATTCCAATTATTGATATAACCGCAGTTGACATTTTACCTGTAGAAATTCTTGAATATATTAATAATAGTGCTAAACCGTTTGAACCTCGTGAATTTGAAAAAACATATATTTGGGATATTGTCAAATTAGAGGGAGGAGAAAGTTTTTATATAGAATTTGATGCAAAGGGCACAAAAATTGGAGAAGCATTAAATCTATTAGACGTTAAAGGATTAATTGATTTATCTAATATTAAATCTAGCGAATATCCAATACCATCGGGTATTATAGTATCTGATAAAGATGAAGCATTTGTAAATGTAATTGGAGAATATCAAAATAATCCACCAGTAGCAATTGATGACCAAGTAACAGTTAAAGAAAATTCAAATGATAATATAATCCACGTTCTAACAAATGACTATGACCCAGATAATGATGACTTTATAACTCTTGACTCAATTGAAGTGGATCCAACTTATGGAAATGCAATGATTGAAGGTGATGTAATAGTTTATTCTTCAAATCAAAATTTTGTAGGAATTGACTCACTTATCTATAATATATCTGACGATCATGGTGCAACAGATACTGCAGAAGTTATAATCAATGTTACAAATGTAAATAATAAACCTGTTGCTGTGGATGATTTTGTAAGTATATATGTAAATTCTTCAGACATTATTATTAATGCTCTTTCAAATGATTTTGATCCAGATAATGGCGATGTATTAACAATAAATTCAATCGATATATTACCATCGAACGGAACAGCGATTATTAATGACTCAAAGTTATTTATTTTATATTCTCCAAACAAAAACTATATTGGCGAAGATAGCCTAGTTTATAATATAACAGATGGTAATGGAGAATTTGATACTGCAACAATTTATATTGAAGTAAATGAAGAGCCTGTAAATGAACCTCCAAAGGCAAATGATGATTATGCTTCAGTAATTGAAGGTGGAACAATAGATGTTCTTAATTCAGGAAATTATTCTGTTCTTGATAATGATACTGACAAAGAAGAAGAATTGCTCGAGGCTACGATAATTATACCACCTTCTTATGCATCGTCATTTACATTTGAGTCAAATGGAACATTTGTATATACTCATAATGGTAGTGAAACTATTACCGATGAATTTGTTTATCAAGCAAAAGATACTTTTGGAGGCACAGATTTAGCAACTGTTCATATAACAATAAAACCAGTTAATGACCCACCAATTGCAGTCGATGACTTAGTAAGAATAGACTTTAATAGTTCAGTAAATGTTATTGATGTCATTAGAAATGATATTGATTATGATGGTGACCAATTAACAATTACTTCAATTGAGTCGTTACCAGCCAACGGATCAGCAGTAATCAATTTTACAAAAAATATAATTGAATATACTCCTGAAAAGGGATTTATTGGCTCAGTTTATATGATTTATAATATAACTGACAATAATGGATCATATGACACTGCCAACGTTACAATTAACGTCGTTAAAGATATACCAGGAATAATTGTTAAGCCTAAAAAAGATTATTTATATCTCAGTAATAATGAGTTATTTAAAGTTTCTAGATTATTAAACTATATAGATGCAGATGTTATAATAATCGGTCCAATAAATATTAAAATTGAAGTTAAAGACCGAAATTTTAATATTAAAAATGTCAGCTATTATGTTGATGATAAATTAAAAAGTACAAGTTCTAAAACACCTTACAACTGGATATTCAGTGAAAGAGTCTTTAAAATATGTACAATTAGAGTGGTAGCAAATGGTAATTTGTTAGGCACAAATTGTACAATTAGCGACAAAATTGATGCTTTGGTTCTAAACTTTGGTTTGTCAAAAAATAATATTTAATTAAAAAAAAGTTATATCTTTTGTTTCTTTATTATGGGATAGAAATATATATTTTATTCTTATTTTTATAATTAAAAAAAAACCGTTAGATTAAAATACTCTTTATTGTATTTGTGTTATGAGGTAGGTAGTCCCTTATAAACAAATTTTTTTTTAAAAAAGAGGGGAATACTTATTGGATAATATAAATAGAAGACAAATCTCTATTTATTGCAATAGGAGGTAAAAGAATGAAGAGAAAAACTACAATAAGTTTAATATTGGCGCTGCTGATGGTCGTTTCTACTTTTACAGTAATTGGAAGCTCAGGTACAATAAATGGAAGCTGCCCCCCTGGAGAAATTGATTTTTATAAGACAGTCTGGGATGAAGAATCTTGGGTTGAAGTAGTCGACGCAGAAATAGGTGATACTGTCAGATTTAATATTAGCTTGACTTATCATAAAAATCCAGATAATACTCTTCCTTGGACTTTACATAATATAAAAATAAAAGACGAATTACCAGCTTGTTTACAATTTGCAAATAATGTTTTCATGATGACTACTGGTTCTTCTCAAATAGAATATAATGAAGAAATTGCTGGAAACATTATTTATTGGAATTTCACTAACTACAAGCCTGAATTACTAGATGGCAAATCATTATATATTGAATTTGATGCCTTAGTATTAGAATGTAATCCTGGAGAATATGATAATTGTGCGTATGTCACTGCTAAAGAAAATTGTCAATACACCCACGATGGTTGTGATTGTGCAACAGTAAATATTATTGAAAGTGGAGAGCCAGGAATAGAAATTGATAAAAAAGTAAAAGATCCGGAAACAGATGAATGGGTTGACGATTTGACCACTTATACCTGTGCTTATGATTTATTGACGAATGGTCAATATCTTGATTTCCAAATAAATGTTTCAAATGTTGGAGAAATTTCTTTAACAAATGTCATTGTAAAAGATATATTACCAGAATTTTTAAATTTTGAAAATAGTGATGTCTCTCCATTTTATGTTTCACCCGATCAACGTGAAATTGAATGGCATCTTGGAACAATAACAGTTACTGAAGGATATAAATTGATTCATTTTACTGCAAGTATCTTTCCAATGTATTTCATATTTAATGATATGGCAGAAGGATACAATATTGCAAATGTAACATCAGATCAAACTGAATTAATTGAAGATTCAGTACACATTATAATTCATAAAAGACTATCAGTAGAAAAAGAAGTTTGGGATGGAAAAGAATGGGTTAAAGAGCTTGATCAAGTACAACTAGGTCAAACAGTTAAATTTAGAATCACTACAACATATCATGGCCCAAGCCAAAGTTTGATGGATTGTATGTTAGCTGGTGACCTGTTACCAAATAATTGTCTTGAATATGATGAAACAACACTAGTAAAAGTAGCGGGACAGGTTTTAGAACCAGGTACAAATGAATATCCATATATAGTTCCTGATAATGGAGATACAATTATTCTTTGTGGACAGGAAGTAAGCATACCTGAATTAATACAAATCCCCTGTGGAGAGTATTATGTAATTTTATGGGATTTCAGAGAGGCATGGTATTTTGAATTACATGATGGTGAAGAAATTGTAATCGAGTTTGAAACAACAGTTAATCAATATTGTGATTCTATTGCTACAAACTATGCATTTGCAATAGGATGGGGTTGTTACGTCTGTGATCCATGTAACTATTACCTTGATTGGGATTATGCAAAAGTAAATTGTAATCCTCCAGATACAACCTTTGATAAAAAAGTATGGAATGGTCAAACAAGTCTTTGGGATGACGAAGGAGTAGGCATTGTTGGAGAGGAAATGGACTTTAAGCTATCCTTTACTTATTACGGTAACCAAGTATTAACAGACGTTAGAATAAAAGACGAATTACCTTGTGTACTTGAAGCCTATGATCTGATTACGTGGACATCCAATAAAAACTTCTCAAGAGAAATATCAAGTGATGGAAAAACAATATGGTTTAACTTATCTGAAGATGAGATTTCAGATGGAGAAACTGTATATATTAAATTCTCTGTATTTGTAACAGGTATAACAGGTGACTGTTGTCCAGATCCTGGTAAAAACAAAGCATGGCTTTTTGTATATGATTGCACAGGACAAATAATTGAAACTTTCTATGATGAAGTTTTAATAACAACCTTTGAGAATCATAAACCATGCCCACCGATTATTAGCGGCCCTAGCGAAGGGAAAATTGGAGAAGAACTAACATTTACAATTGAAGGATACGACCCAGACGAGGATGACGTTTATTATTATATTGATTGGGGAGATGAAACATACGATGAATGGATAGGAGCTTACCCTTCAGGAGAATTGGTCTACCCAACACATATATATGAAACCAAAGGAGAATATTGTGTAAAAGCAAAAGCAAAGGATAGCTGGGGTTTTGAAGGTACATGGGGAAACAAAATAACCTTAACAATCAAAGGAACAGCACCACCAAGTCTTAAAGTGACTATAAAAACTGGTTTAGGTCGAGGAATAAAGGTTGATATAAAAAACAATAAAGATACAGAGTTAAATAACATTAATTGCGAAGTCATCGTTTCAAAAAGATTATTAGGAAAAACTCAAAAGTTTAACAAAACTATAGATACACTTGGACCTGGTAAAACAAAAACTGTAACAGTAAACCCATCTGGATTAGGTTTTATAACGGTAAAGACAACAGTAAAAGTAGAGGGTATGGATCCACTTCCACCAAAAACAGCAAAAGGATTTATAATCTTCAAATTTGTACGCCTACGAAGATTGCTATAAAAACAAACCTATCTAAAAATCTCTTTTTTTCTTTTTTTTATTTTTAAGAAAACTTTATTTTCTATAAAATAGTCATTGTTTTTTGGAGATAGATAGATGAATCAAAAAACAAGAATTGAAAAAGATATTGAGATGTTTGAAGAAAACATGTTAAAACTTAATGAAGATATAATTAAAAAATCTAAAAAGAAGTTAATTGAATTATCAAAACAATACTTCGAAGATTCAAAATACTATCTAGATAAAAAAGATTATTTTACATCATTTGGTTGTATTAATTATGCTCATGGACTTTTAGATTCAATTATAAAATTTTTATAGCAATTTTTTATTACTATTTTTGGAGTAAAATTTTATGAAAATAAAATGTGTTAAGGAAAAGTTTTATAATTTAGCATTTCCAATGTCAACTGTTCTTGTAACATGCAATGATAAACAGGATAAAACAAATATTGTTACTATTGCTTGGCATACAACATTATCAAAAAAACCACCACTTTATGCAATATCTATTTCTCCAAATAGATATTCTTTCAACCTTGTTAAAGAATCAAATGAGTATGTCATAAACTTTGCACCTTTTTCACTGGTTAAAAAAATTCATTTTTGTGGAACTCACAGTGGTAAAAATACTGATAAAATAAAAAAAACAAAATTAACTTTAATTCCTTCAAAAAAGATTAAAACACCATCAATAGAAGAATGTTATGCCCATTTTGAATGCAAGTTAAACGATTTAATTAAGCTTGGTGATCATTATTTATTTATTGGAGAAGTATTAGAGGCTAGGGCAGATAAAAAATTAATTTATGATAATATTTTGGATAATAAAAAAGCGCAAACTTGTTTCTATCTTGGAAATAACACCTATTCAAAAATTGATATAATTAAAAAAAGTTTTTAATTATAGTGTATTTTTATCGAATCATCAGGTTTTAGCTGAAGTTTTTTTGATGCATTCCCTTGGTTCACTGAAAATTCAAGTAAATTACTACTACCAATTGTTGCAAGTAACTCATCTTTTTTTACAAAATTATATGATTTTACAAACGGAATTTCGTATTGCTTTCCATTGATATCTAAAAAAAATTTTTTCCCATACTCTATGAATCGCATAATTTTAAAACCGTCAATATTTGTAATAACATTACCAAAGTTATCTAGATATACAATCTTTCCTATTGCCAGTTTTTCAAATATTTCAGATTTACCAAAATTTAAATCGATAAAATCAGTAACAATTGGCCCAATTTGTTCAAATTCGATTCCATTAAGTATGTTTGCTGCAACAGGAGTAAAAATATCTCTACCATGAAAAGTATTTGATATGTTACTTAGCATAAGGTTTTGATTTGTAATTTCATATATTTTGAAATCACCTAGACGCCTTGCAGTAGGGATCAAAAGACCATTATCTGGGCCTACTAGTATTTGACTTCTTGTTGTTATTACAATTCCTTTTCTATTTGTGCCAACTCCAGGATCAACTACCGCTATATGTATAGTTCCAGATGGAAAATATGGTACTGTGCTTTGAAGAACATATGCTCCCTCCCGAATGTCATGAGGTGTTATTTCATGGCTTATATCAACAATTTTTGTATCTGCTATTGATAAAGCAATTGCCTTCATCTGAGAGACATAACTACTTTTTTTACCAAAATCAGTAAGAAATGTAATTATTTTCATTAAATTTTCTCCATAATTTAACAAAATATTTGTTCTACTATTTAACATGAATAGTATTTTTATACTTTTTTTGCAAAAGTATTTATGTTAGAAGGTTACATAATATATAGGTTTGAGTTGTGAAAGGAAGATATAACAAAAAGGATATGGAAATTTTAGCAGATATTTGGGAAAAAAGTGATGATAAAGCTCTAAAATGCCCACAATGTGGTCATAAATTGGTTATTGTTCAGATAGAACCAATTCAAGATGCCGAAAATGCCTATATTCCATATGATACAGTTATTGAGTGCACTTCTTGTGATTTTAAAATCAGAGCTGAATCATTCACCATATTAGGAAGTGTAAAGGATTTTGATTTAAGACATATTGAAATTGCAAGTTGGTCCCCCAGTGGAAGTAGAGTTATATCAAAATATGAACACATACTTGATTATGAAATACTAAAAAAATTAAAGGATTCCACTGAACTAAAAGAGTTTTTAATTGTTAATAAACAAGTTATTCAGATTATTGGATAATGAGAATTTTGAAAAAATAACAAAATTGACATAATTTCCAGTAACATTTATATAAAAATAATATCAGAGTCGTAAATAGGAGTTTTTCATGAAACAAAAACAATCAAAAAATAAAAATGTTCCTAAAGAGATTTTTATAACTTGGGTTAATATAATTGAAAAATATTGTTAATTATACATAATCCCATCATAATCCTTTTTTGTTTGCTTTTTTCCTTTTTTATGTTTCTTAAATTTTCGTTGACGTTTTTTACCAACAAAATTAAAATCATGTCTAAGCAATCTTACAAAGGTTTTATCTGGAAGAGGCTCTAAAACTAAAATACCATTTGTTTGCATTTTTTTTAAAACTCTAATAGTAATATTCTTTGAAATTTTTAGTTTATTATTGATATTTTTAACTGTAATAGGATATTTTTTTTGTAAAAGTTTAATAATTCGATATTCAATTGTTCCAGAAATAATTTCAATCATAATTTAACAATTATAATTTAATTCATATGCTCTTGTACCTTTTTTGTCTTTCTTGGATAATCTGATAACCTCTTTCTTCCATTCAGAAGGATATCCTGCTGGAAAATCAATACAACCCTTACAAAGATCTGGTGATCTAATAGCTTTTTTAAGATCTTCAATATCGGTGTAAAATAGAGAATCTGCACCTATTTGCTTACATATATCATTCCACTTTTTGATATTCCCATTTTCATCTCTTGCAATAAACTCTTTTTTACTCCTCATATCGATACCTAAATAACATGGTGCAATTAGAGGAGGACAACCAATTCTTACATGAACTTCTTTTGCCCCTGCTCCTCTTAAACCTTTGATAAGTTTACGAATATTCGTCCCTCGAACAATAGAATCGTCAATAATAACAATTCTTTTATTGTTTATAACTGAACGTAAATATGACAAGCCTTCTTCTACAACTTTATCTCTACTTTCTTGAGTTTGCTGAATAAATGATCTTTCATCTTTATCCTTCATTATACCTTCATCAATTGGAATACCAGATTCAACAGCATAACCCGTTGCGTAATGGCGACCCGACTCGGGTACTGGTACAACAATATCTGCATCAACAGGATATTTTTTTGCAAGATATCGTCCTAATTCAAAACGAACATTATGTATACTTCTATTATTTATTCTTGAATCGGGTTTAGCAAAATATACAAACTCAAACATACAAGGTTTTTCTTGTTTTTTTATTAATTGTTTTTCGAAAATATTTCCATCTGAGTCAATAATTACTACTGATCCTCCAGGAATATCCTTAATGTATTCAAAATTAATTTTTTTAAAAACACGTGTCTCAGAAGTTAGACAATAATTTCCATTTGATTTTCCTATAACTAGAGGTCTTATCTTATAAGGATCTGTCATTGCAAAGAGATAGGGATTATCACCAGAATCTGCGAGAAATAAAGTAGAATAGCTTCCTTTAAGTCTTTCTAGTAGAAATTTACATGAATTAAATATTAGTTCAGGATTTAGCTCTTTTTTATAGATTTTATCTGCTAAGGGTAACAAAAAACAATGAATATCACAATCTGTTCTTGGTTTTCTTTTTGTTAGCTTTAACATTTCACTAACATTAAAAATGTTGCCATTATGGACTGCTGCAAGAAAGGGATTAACCAAATATTCTGGTTGTGCATTTTGTCTTAAGGATTTTATATCATCCATTCCTGCCGTTGAATATCTTGTGTGCCCTAGGCCAACATTTCCAGATACATTTATTTTTCTATCTTCATTGAAAACTTCTCTTACAAGTCCTGGGTCTTTTGTAACATGAATATTACCGTCATACATCAACATTCCAGCAGACGATTGCCCTCTATGCTGAACAGAAAAAAGACTATGATAAATCAAGCGAGATACATGTCCGCCCCCAATAATACCTACAATACCACACATGGCAGGGACAGAAATGAAGAGGCATTATTTATATATTGTTTTTAAATGTCCTCCCATTCTTTTAGAACGGTTTGCCATTTGAATTCTTTTATTCCATCAATTGTCTCGATTTTATGAAAAATCTTTTCATAACCCTTAACAAGAGTTCTAGTTCTAATTTTAACTATATAATCATATTCACCAGCAACAGCTGCAACTCTTGTAACACCATTTATATTCCAAATTTTCTTCATGGTTTCTTCAATTGAAAAGCCAGGTTTTATTTTTATGAATATATATGCTTTCACCAAAGTAAGTGCAAATGAAACTATTCCAAGAATTACTAGAATAATACCCATTATTTTTATTAAAAGCCATACAGGATCTGTTGAAAACAAAGGAATTATTCCTAATGATGCTAAAAAGATTGTAACTGGTATTGTAAAGATTATTAAAGAAGACCTAACTGCTTGGGTAATACTTGCTTTACCAATACCAAGAGCTCTAATATAAAAAACAAAAGCAAAGAACGTAAAAAACATTGTTAAAGTGACCCACCAAAAATGATTAATTGAAGCATTTATCCCTTGTATTATATTATTTGAGTTTGTTACATAATCAAAAAGTAATACCAATCCCAATGAGATTATACAAGAAAACAAAACATTCCAAAATCTTATGTTAATAGAGTCATTTGGTTTTTTATTTATCTTTAATAATTTAAGTTTTCTTTGGAAAATTGAAAAAATAACCCATGCTGGAATGTATACAAAAAACACTACAGCAAGAGCAACAATACTAATAGTACCTGAAAAACTAATGGACCCAAGTATTGCACCAAATGTTACAATTAACGATGATTGTATTTCTGAAAGTGTTGGAAAATTCTTTTCGGCAACTGATTCAGTGAATAATAGATACAAAATTACTATTTGGGAAAATGGTAGAACAACAGAGGGATCCTCTAAAATTGAAAGAAGTATGAAATAAGCAATTGTAAGAAGGCTATTTCCAAATCCTGCAAAAATATGATATTTAATTTCTTCTTTTTTAAATAAACGAATTCTTTCAAAAGAGGGATCTATAACTCTATTACCTATACTTCTCCCTTTTATAGGGATTGATAAAAATAAAGCAATTAATAGAGTGATTAAGGAACCAACCAAAAAACAAGCGATACCAAATGCATATGGATTTTGTATGAATTTTACCCTGATTGTTGTATCAATTCCTACAACTATGGCAGCAATAATAGAAGAGGTTAAAACAAGCAGATAAAACAAATATTTCTTTCTTACTTTCATAATGCAAATTCTTTCTCAATTACTTGAGTTGTTGTTTTTTTCACTCCATCAATCATTTGAATTTTATCAGTAACACTCAAAAGATTATCCAAATTTTTAACTTGAACTCTAACAACAATATCAAATTCTCCAGCTACTACTGAGATTTTTGCAATGTTAGGGATACTTCTCATCTTCTCTATTGATTTTTTTGTATCACCAAGTCTCATATTTATCAATATGTAAGCATTAATCATATTAACACCTATTTTAGAGCCCGAATAAAATTCCCCTTATAAATGTATGCTTTAAAAACCTAGAAAATTACTATTTTTATTGGAGAAAATAAGGAAAGATTTAAATCTAAAGATATATATTCCTGTTATGGAGGTAATAATTATGGCCTTTACACATGAAGGATGGACTTTATATACACGTAATGTAAAGCTTAAAGGCGGAAGAAATCAGACTATTTATTTCTTTAGTAAGAGAACACCTAAGAGTGGTACACCTTGTGATAAACCAGCAAATTATACTGTTGGTGTAAACAAAAGAACAGGTCTTCCGTATTTAAAAAAGAAGTAATAATATATACTTCTTTAATTTTTTTCTTTTTTTAATTTTATAAAAATATTATTTTACTGGTAACCACCAATTTTTAAACTAGGATCTCCAAACAGCTCCCATTGTTGAACCATTTTTACATCCATTTTAGTATCGTCACCCAGAAATCTATTTAAATATTCTATCAAGGTGTCACCATGATTTAAGCCTAGGATATCCTTTTCTTCTGTTCCATACATCTCAAGAAAGCGTAGTTCAAGCCATCCATCCAAAATTTCTAAGTAGTCAGCTATTGAATTATTGTCTAAATCTCCATGTCCATGTGTTCCAAGACCAGTATTAGCAATGGTTGCAATTGCTCCACCTTTCAACGCACTTGTTAGCCACCAAGCCCAACAGTTTGGATACCAATCTTTAGGATACCAATAACCGCCAACATTTCCTTTTTCTCTACTAAAATAACCAAACAATCCTTCTTTAAGTATCCCCCTAATAATATTGCTCATTGTAACATCAAATTGTCCATTATGACAACCGCCTACAACAGTTATAGGCATCTTTTCTTTGTTTTTTAAATCTAGCATATCTTTACATTCATATCCCTCTACCCATCTCCAGCCTTGATCATACGGAAAATGAGTAGACCAAGAGTAAAGGCTACCATGACCGCAAAAATAAGCAAAACCACTGCCTTCATTCATAGCTTTATTAACTGTTTCTGCGGTAATATCTTCACCTGTTGTATCGTTTGCATACACTCTAACAGGATTAAAATCAGGCATTAAGGTAAGTGCTTTTTCACAGATAAGTTCTCCTTCATTGTAATTTGTTTTAGCATCAGTGTCATTATATGAATCACCACCTATTAAAATCAAGTTTTTAAACCAATCTTTCTGACTGCATTTTGTTTTTTCGTAATTTATTATTTTTCTAACCATAATTAAGACTTCAAAATTGGTTCTACAATCTAACCTACCAAGATAAACATCTGGATATATATCCATTTCTTCTTTAAATGACTCATTCCATACAGAAAATAAATCATCATTATTTGAATCCCAACTTGAAAAATTACCAACTGAGTCATAAATATCTGCATAGTACAAATCAGAAATAAAGGATTGCTCAGGATATTCCTGTTCATCCATAGGAATAACCTGGCTATATCTTACAGGGATATTCCATCTAAGTGATTGCCGATTAATACCGCCTACAAGTAAAACGTATTTAATACCACTTTTTTCAATTTCATGTTTAATAAACAACTTTATTTTTTCAGCTTTGTCTCTCCCTTCTTTAGTTTTTCTGATAATATAATTTGTTGAGAAAAATTTTGTTCTAACTCCAAATTTATTTTTATGATAAACCAATGGTCTAAGCATACTTTTAAATTGAAAAGGTCCAATAATTAAAAGATCATAAATATCTTTGTCCTGAACAACAGATTCTGCTGGCTCAATATAACTGATATTAACATTTATTGTTTCAATAAATTGCACCTGGTTTTCAGCAGGAAAATATCTAACAGGGTAGACTCTTGATACAACAAAAGTAGTCCGTTTACCTTCATATAAACCCCCTCCTGTATGATACGAAAACCACTCTAAAGGATATGGCTCAGAACTTTCATAAATACCAATATCTTTTGGAATATCGTTTAAATTTGTATTAATTGTATCATAAGCTGCTTCACAAAATGCAATTTCTCCAGGTAAATCAATTATTATTGGTGTCGAATTTTCATATTTGACATTAATTATTTTTGACCCAAAAATAAGCTCAAAAACAGAGATATTTACCGGTAGAACTGGCTTACCTGGATCTAAATTAAAAAGAACATATCTATTATGATTTGTTTCATTAACTCGAACTACCCAATAATTACCATGTTTTACTATTTCCGGATAAGAGAAAGTTAGTTCATATTGTATATATTTAACATCTGAATTCGTTGATAAATTTAATGATTTATCTTGCTCCATAACTTTCATTTTAATTCCAAAAGCAGACATACAATTAGATAAAACAAAAATAATTAAGATGCTCACAGTAATCATTTTTATACTATTTTTATTCATATATTACCATCCAATTTATATTATAACTTGCTTATATATAAAACATTCCTTCAATATTGTCGAAAAAATTAAAAAAATTAAATTTTTTATATAAATGAGCAATAAATTACCCGTACAATTAATATTTACTATATTTTTATAAAAATTTTAATATAGTTTAAGTGTTACTAATATATATACACCTTTGTAAGGTGACAAAGAAATGAAGAATGAAATAAATATTATTTTAATAAGTGCCTTGCTATTATCAACAATTATTTTTCCAGCAGGTGGATCATTAATTAATAACAAAAATTATGCTTCTAATTCTAAAGATACTCAATTGAGTTTTGCAATATTTGCAGATACTCACATTGGATCTAGATATCAATTTCCTTATTTTAAAACAGGTTATAAGGTGGCTAATTATTTAGATAAACTTGGAGATGACCTAGTTGATAATACAAATTTACTTGATTTTGTTATTCATCTTGGGGATATTGTTAATCATAATACAGCACAAGTAAATGGGGTTGGTCTACCCTGGTATGTAAATCAATATAACAATAATATGAAATCTTTCTTGATATCACACGTAAATCTACCATTTCATCTTGTTATTGGTAACCATGATGTAAATGATTACGAAATGAACAAGGATGACCCTCATAATCTAACCAAGTCAATAGTTGATGAGCTTAGTATGAATAATCCTGTATATGCAATGATGCGCAATGGTATTTTATTTCTTGTAGTACCAGAGTTAGGATATGTTTCATGGACTCATCCTGTCTTATATGAATGGATTGAATATATGACTAGTCTATATCCTAATACAACTACCATAATACTATGCCATCAAGCTATCGAAGATACAACTGCTGGAGGAAAGGGAACATATCGAGCTAAACAAGATATGGATTGGTGGGCTAACCTATTTCAAAATAATCCGCAGATAAAAATGTGGATTCATGGGCATAATCATTTTCTTAGTTGGTATGTTAGTAATCAAACAAGTGGAGAAACTCAGATTAAAAAATGGGAATTTGGACATGAAATGGCATTTTCTGCGCCTTATTCACAATTGGATTGGGGCAATTATCACGAAGAGGATAGAATTGTTATATATAATATTACATCGACCAGAATTACCACAGCAACTTGGGAAAATAATGGACACGGTGGTCATTGGGTTTCAGAATATATAAATTCTTGGGATGTTTCGACAACTTATAATCCTAACTCTAAAGGTTGGTATTCCTTTCCAATGTTTCTTCAGGATAATGAAACACAATTGACTGATATGAAAATAATATCTTCAAATATTACATTGCAGATTATTGGCACGGTTCCAATGGAGTTATTTTATGATTCTAAAATGGAGGCACCAGTTGGATGGACTAATGAAACTATTCTCGGATTTGGTAATGACCGCTCTGGTAATGTCGAATGGATTGACCCTGGAATGAGGGTGTATGGCCCAACACCTATAACCTTTCCAGAAAAATATCCTATCCCTAAAAAAGCGTTAGTCCATGAAGATGGTAGAAGCGGGCAACCATATCATTGTTTTCCAATGGGAACAATTTGCGCTGCTGTTCCGGGGCAGACATATAATTTTACTATGACTGCTAGGTGTTGTTCTGGAGCGGGTAAATTTAATATGACTGTAAATTGTACTAACTGGAGCACCAGATCTCAATATAGCACGCTTTTAAATAGCGAAAATCAGGTGTTTTCTCATACATTTGGACAAGAATATGAAACCATTTATGGTACGTATACAGTTCCTAACGACGAAAATGCATGGTTTCTGCAAGGCAAATTAGATTTTCTTGATTCTGATGAATATAATGTATCCCTATTTAGTGTTAAACGAAAACGAAGTACTGAGACTACAGATAATTTTCATTTATATTTGAGTGGAAGTTGGTATAATGTCTCAAAAGCTTTAGAAAAAAATGAATTTGAAAATTTTACAATAAATCCAATATTACTTAGTAATAAAGAAGGTTTTATGAATTTCACTGCATTTATTGATGGAAACCGATATGGAATGGTCAATCTAATTTATAAAGAACCTTTACTTTTAGGGAGAAATGCAAGATTTAGAGTCAATAGTTATTCTGACACAAGTTTTAATATTAGTTTAACTAAAACAATTACTAGAAATTCTCCTATCAAGATGACGTTATGGGATTCTAACATTTTCAAAAAATATCCAATTTTAACTGAATTATGTTCTAGAGTTCTATTTTATGGTTTAAATGGTAAAATAATTGATTTTGTATTTGCAAAAAAAACTTCAATATTTAAAATGTTTCCTTTTAGTACGGATAATATGTATGACAACATTGAAATAATATCAGATGATGGATCTGGACAAAAAATTACAAGTAAAAATGGAAACATTTGGCTATCATGCAATTGCCCAAAAAATGTTGAAAGACATGTTGAGATTATATTAAATCAGTAAAGAAAAATAAACATTATAGGAAAAAATGTTTTATAAAACTTAAAAAAATATATCAAATACATATATAATTATTAAAAAAATTTTATAAAAAGTAAATGAAAAATTACTTAAGCTAATATTTAGGCAAATATACAACAAAAATAATTATTTTATATAAATTCATAAAAAAAACATTTTGTTAATAATAACAAGTTAAAACAATTTATACTTGTTAATAGTAAGCTTCAAAAACTAAAACAGTATTTACAAGTAGCTTTAAACGCCAAGTTATAAAGCGATTATATTATAAAATATGCGAGGTAATAACATGAATGTACTTGATGAAGCAAAAGAATTAATGAAAAAAGCGGGATGTAAAAAAGCATTTGCAGTTTATGGATTAAAACTAAATGATATTGCAGAAGTTAAAAATTGTGACGAAAATGGGGAATCCTTAGAGATAGAAAAAGACATAAGCGAATTAGTACCAACTATTGAACAGAAATTTGTTTTTGATCTAGACCAACCAATAGAATGTCCGCTAAATTCATCTATGGATAAATATTTGGAGTTTTCTTTAAATACTAAAAATATAAAACCTTGTAACATTAGTCCAGAAGAAAGTAAAAAAATTGAAGAGGAAATGAAACCACTTTTAGAAAAGTACAATTGGTCCATCAAAAAAATATAATTATAAATAGTTAAAAAGTTAAATAAACATTTAACAATAAGATTTGCGTTTCATAATTAATGGATTTTATTGCAAGCATAATAATTGTTCTTGTCGCTGCTTTAATTGGTAGATTTTTATCAAAAAAATTAAAGCAACCTGTTATTTTAGGAGAATTAGTTCTTGGAGCTATAGTAGGAAATATTCTTTTAATGATAAATGAGGAAAAATTTGTTTTAAATCCTGCAGTTGAGTATATTGCAGACATAGGAATATTATTTCTTTTGTTTTCAGCGGGTCTATCAATAAATTTGAAAGAATTTAAAAACATTGAAACTAGCTCTACAATAGTTGCTATACTTGGTGTAATCCTACCATTTATATTAGGTTATATTACTGCCATATGGTTTGGATTTTCACAGATTACTGCCCTTTTTGTTGGAACTGCTCTTATCGCTACATCTATTGGTGTAAAAGCAGAAGTTTTGCTTGAATTAGGGATAATGAAAACAAGGTTAGGTAGTTTGATAATGGGAGCCGCCGTAATAGATGACATTATTGGCATGTTTATATTAACAATTTTAATTAGTGTGGTAAAAACTGGGCATATAATAATATGGGAGATTGGTATCTTTTTAATTCTTGCTTTATTGTTTTTATTTATTGCTATTTTATTAACTAAAGAAAAAGTTAGTAAATTATTAGATAAACATCTTGAACATTTAAGATTAAATAGAGAAAACCTATTGATGATGGGTGTTTTAATAGCATTACTTTTTTCAATAATAGCAGAAAATATCGGATTATCAATAATTATTGGGGCATTTTTAGCTGGAGTAATACTAGCCCAACTAAGTTTTTTTAGAGGGTTAAATGAATATGTATCATTAATAGGAGGAGGATTTTTCATACCTGTGTTTTTTGTGACTGTAGGCATGACCTTTAATTTTAATGCATTTTTATCTATGGGGTTGTTTGCCGGTTTTTTATTGCTAGTTGCAATAATTGGAAAGCTAGTAGGTTGTAGCTTAGGGGCAAAATTAGCAAAATTTGATAACCGTGATTCAATCGCTACAGGTGTAGCTATGATTCCTAGGGCTGGTGTAGAGTTGATATTGATTAAGCTAGGAATAGATTTTAAAATAATAAATACAGAAATAGCATCAGCAATATTAACAATGGTTATAATAACGACTCTAATTACACCCCCTGCGCTTGTAAAGGTTCTAAAAAAGTAGTTTTTATATACTAAATAAAAATTTGATATATGAAAATGGCAAAAGGCAAAAGGTTAGTACCAGAATTTTATGAACTTAAAGTAAAACAATTAATTGATAAAAGAATCTGGGATTTGCCATTAATTGAAAAAGATGCAGATATTTATCATATTCTAAATATTTTAGGTGCGAGAAATCATGTCTGGGTGATAGATAATGAAGAAAATAAACAACTTGTTGGAGTAATAACCGAGCATGATGTCCTTTCAATATTGGCTCCAAAAGAATTTCCATCATATGTATTTGGAATGCCAGATATCCGCTCGATTCAGCATGGAACTGCAAAAACAGCAGAAGACATTATGCATCGTAGAGTGGTATCATGCAGACCTGAGGATAAAATCGTTGATGCGTTAGAAAGAATGACAATCCATAAATTAAGAAGACTTCCAGTTTTAGTAAATAATAAAATAATCGGAGAAATTACGTTACATCAATTAATAAGAAAATATTATGGCGCTACTCAATATCACCCAATAGTAGATGATGAATGATAACACATATTTTTATACTATTTCTATAAAATTTTAATATAAAAAACAGAGCTGTAAAAAATCAGTTATTTTGTTATTAGAAAGGTGAAATTATCACTAAAAAACATTTTTAAACACCTTTTCATGAACTGTTAATTAAATTATTACCATGATTAGTATGATAATGGTACTAATCACTCGTCTATGTTTTAGGAGTTATATCAATAATAATTACTTCTAATAAATTGCAACGAAAGTATTAAATAAATTACATCAGATACAAAATACAGTTTGATTTATAAATATATGTAAATATTTCGCTATAAGAGAGGAGAAATATTAATTCAAAAAAAATTGTGGGAGGTATAGAATAAAATTTCGATATTTTCGAGATGTCACTTCAATATAAAGCTTATATAGCTAAATTCTATAAAATGATAAATTCTAGATGTAGAAAAATAAGGGGAGGTAAATGAATATAATACTTTTAGGATGTGGATATGCAGGGAATTTACATCTTAAATGTTATCAAAAACTTCAAGATATAATGGAATTAAATATTGTTGGGGCTGTTGATATAGATCAAAAAAAATTAAAAAAATTTCAAACAGCCTACAATAAATCTTTTAATAATAAAAAAGAACCGCTATATGCAAATAATCTAAATGAAATTTCAAAACATTTAGATATCTCAGATTGTGTAATTGATATTTGTACACCAAATGACACCCATTATTTATGTGCTAAAGAAGCATGTAATTTAGGTGCAAAAAAAATCATAATCGAAAAACCTTTATCGTCTAGTATATCAGATATGAAAAAAATTGAAAAACTTGATGCAATAATTGCAGTTGCAGAGAATTATATATATTCAAAAACTACGAAACATATCAAGGAATTACTTGATAATAATGGGTTTAAACCTTTATTTATTAGAACCGAATTTTCTAAAGATAGGCGCACGGATTCTTTAAATAAAAGAGGATGTATAAATGGCAAACATCCACATGTTTTTACAGTTGAGATTCCACATCAATTAGCTGTTGTTAGTTACCTTTTTGGTGCCCCATCAAAAATCTATGGTGCATGGGTTAAGGATATGCTTGTTGCTGACCAAAAATTCTATGAACATGGCGAAGGAGCTATTTATCTTGCTCATGAGAAAGACATTGTCTCATATAACTTGTCATGCTTAGAAGGTCATAAGCATTTATCAAATAGGTATCGTGAGATACATATTCATTGTGAAGATGACATTAGAATCATAGGAAGCTACCCTATAGGAGGTAACGACACAGTTCTTTATTCTGAAGTATCAGTACATAACAATGGTAGTGTGTCTACTAGCTATAAATTGCATGACGATAGTATGCTTGAAACCTTAAAGGAAATACTTGAATGTTTTGATAATAATGAAATTCCAATAACCAATGTTACATTTGGTAAAAAAATTGTGGAATTAATCAGCAAAGGAACAGATATTGCCAGAGGATATACATGAATAAGAATACAAATTTACATAGTAGAAGAATTGAAACCCTTGTAAAGAATTTGAATAAAATTCAAACTGATAGAGGAACCTGTGGTTTTAGAAAAAAATTGATAACCTCTGATGAATGTAGCAGTGTAGCAATATCCCACCTAGATATTTCAGATGCAAAAAAACATTATCATAAAAAAACAACAGAGTTTTATTATGTTTTATCTGGAACGGGTGAGATAGAATTAAATGATGAAAAAATTCCTATTAAAACTGGTACAATCGTTATGATTAATCCAGGGGTTGTCCATAGGGCTATACCACACGAAAATTTGAAAGTATTAGTTATCATGACTCCTCCAACAGGTGAAACAGAAGATCAATTTTATGTTTGAGATGAGTTAGATGTCTTTATCCCGGGTTAGCGCATTTATTGAACTTGCAAGACCTTGGTGGTTTATTGTATTATTGCCAGTATTTATTGCATCTGCGGTTTTAGCTAGTGATAATTTTCCCTCTTCATATGAGTTTACCTTCGGCTTAATCTCTTTTATATTTCTTAAATCTGGGCTGAGTACTCTTAATGACTATTTCGATAGAGATGTCGACCAAATCAATAATCCAAAAAGGCCTATACCTTCTAAAAGAGTCTCACCGAGGATTGCGTCAACCTATGCAGTTGCTTTACTTTTCATATCTATATTGTCTGCTTTTTTAGTAAATCGGATTTTTCTCATATTAGTAATCATAGTCATTCCTTCTTCAATATTGCATTTCTGGAAATCTAAAAGAATATTTGCAATACCTGGTATCTCTAATATTTTTACATCATTGTTACTGGCGTTCACGCCACTTTTAGGTTGGGCTACAATTTCAGATTTGAATCTAATAGCCATTATGCTGTTTCTCATTGTATTCTTCTATGATATGTCACACGATAGTGCTAGTGCTATCAGAGATATAATTGGAGATTCTAAAAAAGGAGTTAAAACTTTTGCTTCCACTTTAGGAAGTAAATCCTCATCTATACTATGTACACTGTTTTTCATTATCACTATAACAGTAAGTTTATTACTCTACTTGATAACAAAATTAGGTATAATATACTTGATTGGAATTATCATTGGTTCAATAATCTGCTTTGCGTCGATATTCTCTCTATTGATAACTACTTCATATAGAAAGGCAAAAAAAACACACATACTAATTTCTTCCTATCCAATAATTATTTCTATTGGTATTATTATGGAGGTACTTATTTAAATGATATGCTCCATATGATTAATTTAATAAAAGGATTTGATAAAAATGACTGTGAAAGATAAGCTCGCAGGGCTTGCCAAAACAGTTAGAGCGTTCATAATGATAACTGTTGGACTACCTGTATTTCTCATTTCAATTATTGTAGTTACAGGCGGATTTCCACCTCTTATAGATTTCTTGATTTTTTATGGTCTTATGGGTATCTTCTATACTGGAGTACTTGCGGCAGATGATTTTTTTGATTATGAATCAGATAAAATAAGTAGACCATACCGTTCAATACCTTCTAAAAAACTAACAAGGACAGATGCAATAGTATTTGGTAACGTAATTGGTTTGTTTGTTACCTTAGCAATTGGAGTAATATTTGGCCGAAATGCAATGATATACGTTATTATTGTAATTATTACAGGTTGGATTGCACAATATATTGGATGTTGTACACGAATACCTTTTGGCGTACATTTTAGTACAGCTTTTTTTGCTGGGACAATCTTAACTTTTTTACCTATAGGGATCTTTGCTGAATTTGATATACGCTTTCCACTACTTTTCCTATGGTGGTTTGTTTGGGATATAGGTCATGATTGCCCAAGTGGTATTGCCAACGAAAAAGGCGATCGTGCAGCTGGGAGATCAACTGTACCAATTGTTCTGGGACGGAAAACAGCGGCAAAAATTGCTATTTATGCAAGAGTAGTGTCTTTTATAATACTAGCAATCGCATTTTATATATCTGGAATTGGTCTTTTAGGTTATCTTGGTATTATATCAATTATAATAGTAACCATGCCATTTACTCTAAAATTGATACGTAATCCCACTGAAAAAAATGGGTATAAAACATTTAAGATTCTAACTGTAGAGATCCCAATTCTTGGTATACTCTTGGTTATAGATACGCTTCTTAGTCATCCTTTAGCTTTATCTTTTATGTTATAAAACATTAATCTTTGGACTTATAAAAAAATAAATCTTTAAAATAAACATAGAAATAGCGACTTAATAACTTCCAATAGTTATCACAGATATCTAACTTTCCGTATAATATTGCAAATGACATATCTGCAAGTTTTTCATCGATACAAGCTAGTTTTACAGATTTTTCAGCGAAGTTTCTGACAAATTTAACTGAATTACTAAATATTTTCAATTCTTTTCCGAAATCCTCTTTCCATTTCATCTGATATTTTGATAGAAAGTGTTCACTACAGTCTCCTGCTTCAATTGAGTCAGAAATAACCCCTGCAGCAATTTCACCTGAAATCATACCATAATAAATTCCTTCTCCACTATATGGATTTACAAATCCACAAGCATCACCTACCAGAAGAACTCTATTAGTATAAGTTTTTTTTATAGTACTTACAGGTAAAACTCCTCCATTTGATTTTCCCGTTCTTAAGTTTTCAGGTAATAATTTATTTTTCTTAAGAGTTTTAATGTAATCTTTGTAAACATCTATTAATTTCCTATCTGTTTTTGGAATATAAGGATCTGGAATAAATTGTCCAATACCTACGTTGATATGTTGTTTTTTTGGGAATACCCAACCATAGCCATGCATATTTTGGAATCCTAAATAAGTAAATAACCATTTTTTTTCACTAAATAAACTGTTGATTACATCTTCACCTACTTCATATTCATTGTAGAAACTTATACCGTAATTTTTACCAATAGTGGGTAATCCTGCCTTTTTTGCAACTGTGCTATGTATACCATCTGCGCCAACGACTATCTCTGTAGAAATTTCTTTTTTGTCGTCCAAAATAACATCTATTTTATCCTTTGATATTTTTATGTTTTTAACAGTTTTTCCATCTTTAAAATCAGCTCCGCTATCAACAGCTAATTGAACCAGTTCATTATCAAATTTTTTCCGAAGAACCATTGCAATAATAGGATCTTTCTTTTGTACATTTGCTATATATTTTAATGAAGGTGAATATCCAAAACTACCATAAGAATAAGACTCAATGCTACATTTGTTTTTTAAATATTTATATCTATCCAAAACCTTAATAGATAATCCACCGCCACATGGTTTATTCCGTGGAAATTTGCTTTTATCTATAACAAGAGTTTTAATTCCTTTTTCAGCAAGAAATTTTGCAGTAGTTGAACCAGCAGGACCCGCTCCAACTACAACAACATCATATTTCATATTTTACAACTCCGTTTGATTCCTCCCTCTGAACAAGTTATAAATAAATTATCTTACCTATAAATCCTACGTTAATAATTTAAATAACTATTTTTTAGTTAATTTAGTTATTATTTCATGATATTTCATTTTGTATTTAAAAAATCATTAAAAAAGATATATAAATATGTTTGTATATAATAAATAAGAAAAAATTAATATGAAGCAACTATTGAGAGAACAAATGAAAAGATGAAAAAAAATGTCAAAAAATAATAAAAATTTGTTACATCAACAATTAAAAAAATTAGAGCATATAGTAAAGACAAAGAGTTTAAGAAAAGAATTTGGTGAAATTGTCGCTGTAGGAAATGTAGATTTTGTTGTTAAAAAGGGGACTATAGTAGGTCTTGTTGGACCAAATGGTTCTGGAAAAACAACTCTTTTAAAAATGATCTGTGCTCTCACTCCTCCTACACGAGGAAATATTGAAGTGTTCGGCTTTGATGTAATCAAAGACAAATATATTCTTCATGCTAACATAGGTTACGTTCCGCAGGAGGACTCATTGTATGATGACTTAACTGTTTTAGATAACATCATTTTTTTTAGTAAATTATTTGACATAGATAGAAAGACTTTAGAAAAAAGTAAGAAAAAGTTGTATAAATCACTTGGTTTACAGACTTTGTTACATAGAGTAGTGGGTGAACTATCAGGAGGTTGGAAACGACGCGTAGCTATTGCTTGTTCTCTTCTTCATAACCCTACTCTTATTGTCCTCGATGAACCAACTGTAGGATTAGATACGCATATTCGAACTGAACTTTGGCAATTCTTTAGAAATATGCAAAAAGAGGGAAAAACCCTACTTTTAACTACTCATTATATGGAAGAAGCAGAAAATTGCGATTATGTAGCAATTATGCACGAGGGCGATATCGTGGCGTTTGGGACACCTGCTGAATTGATAAAAAAAGTAAAAAGGGTTAGATTAGTAGCCAAGGATGTTAAACGCACTAGATTTGATGATGTTTATTTGGCCCTTACGTCAAAGAGGAATCAAAAATGAGTAAAATATTTGCTTTTGTTACAAAAGAGTTTAAGCAGACTCGCCGTCAGCCTCGTCAATTTGTTGTTTTTTTATTGTTTCCCATTGTATCTATGTTAGTTTTTGGTTTTGCATTCAATGAAAGTTTTTTTGAATCCACTGATATGCCTACAATTATTGTAGTTGAGCAAGAAACTAGTAGTTCTTATAACGAAAGAATCTTAGAAATAATCGACGAAATAGAATCGTCAGATACTTTTAATGTTGTAAAGGTTATCAACGGTGATTATGATATCGCTGAAAATAAAGTTAAAAACAGTAAGTATATGATTGGTGTGCATCTTAAGCAGGAAGATGAACGGATTTTAATTTCATTAATTGTTGATAATTCACAGCAAACGGTTTTAACTTCAGTTAAAAAGGAGATTATCAACATTTTAAGTGGTGAAATCGGGTTTACTTCTACATTGCTTAATGAAGATACTGTAGATAAAGCTGATGTTGACAAAAAACAGTTGTATTATGTTAATGTAACCGAAAAAATTGGTAATTTACCTCAGATATCGAATGATGCAGGAAAAAATTCTCCATATAAAACTTCTATTTCAATCTCTCAAGGTAATTTAAAATATTTAGTATTTAACCTTAGTTGGATTGATGATAAGACTACTATATTCGGCAGATATGGTCTGGATATAATAACTATTAAGGTGACTACTCCCGATGGAACGGTTTATAAGGAATCAGCAAAGAGTAATTCAAAAACAGGTTATGGTAACATAGTTATACCTATAGATACCCAGAATTTACCTTATCTATTACCCATCAAAGCAGAAGATGTTGCTGATGCAGAAGAACAAATTGCTAGATCACCTTATTATAGCGAAAAATGGGTGAACGAGGAATTCTCTGTAAGTATAAGTGTTCAAATAGGTGAAATTAGACCTATTAAGAGATTGCTAGATCAAGGAAACAAATTCTTATTATTAGTAGGATATGTTTACTATGATTACGAGTTAATAGAGCCTGATGAAATAGAGATTAAACCGTTATTCAAGGAGTTATCATTTATTGATTATATTACACCAGGTATTATAGCTATAATAGTCGCTTTTATGGGGGTAGACCTTGCAAGTACATCTATTGCGGAGGAACGTGTTCGCGGTACTTTACACCGTGTTTTATCTTCTTCTATAAAAACTTGGGAGGTTATTATTGGAAAGGTTGTCCCTTTTGTGATTTTTACATTCATAAGTGGAATAATTGTTTTAATAATTGGTGTTGTTTTGTTTAACTCAACATTTATTGGTAGAGTGTCTTTATTATTACTGAGTATTTTTGTCTCAGCTTTTATGTGGGTAATGTTTGCTTTAGCTGCTTCTTCTTTTGGTAGATCTCCTTTAGAGTCTCATCTTATATGCGATAGTTCAATTATACCTATGTTATTATTAGCAGGTATATTCTTTCCACTTAGCTCAATGACTGGTTTTATGAAAAACATAGCAGGTATTTTGCCGATGACATACTCATTCGATGCATTAAGAGATGTAATGATAAAAGGCAGTAGTATAGATTCAATAGCAACACCTTTGATTGCTCAAATTATTTACATTCTAATATTTGGCATTATAGGCGTGTTAATATTTCGTCATAAGGCAAAATCAACATGATAAGTTGCTATGCGTTAGTTATAATTATTAGTTTTTTAGAATCATCCTCTCAATTTCAATTATTTCGTCGATAACCTTGTTCATTTTATAAAATATCGGCATCATTTTAATCATTGCTTTAATATATTGTTTATTATCAATAATTTTAACAAATTGGTAATAAAGATCATAAAGCTCACTCCATTTTTGTGATTCGTTTTGAAATAGATGAGCTTCATTTTTACAAAAACTACAATTACTAATCTTTGACAAGGCTATAGAGATAAACTGTTTCTCATCTTTTATTACTTTTATAAAATATGGTATTGTATTAAAAGGAGCTGAAGAATTTGGGTGTTTAATTTTTGCACTAAATCCTATAATAATCCATATAGGTGCTTTAATTATAAGCTTCAATAGTCTCATATCCTTTCTATAACTTTTTAAAGCATTAATACCTAGTTGGTTTTTATCTTCTAAAAATATGCTATCATATGCCCATTTACATCCGTTCATTTTACCTAAATTTCTAAAATGTACAATTTCATATGCCTGTTTTTTAGGTAGGGATTCAGATTTGTTTTCAAGTGTTATTGTTAAATAGCCATATCTATAGATAACAAATGGGGACTTAGTTGATTTTTCAACTGCCTCTTTAAAAAAACTAAAATTTTCGTAAAAATATTTGCCTTCCTCAGGATGCCCATCATATGCTGGTCCAGGATCATTTATGCATATTGTTTCATTTGTTTCATTATATCCTACAATAACAATTGCATGGCATATACCGGATCCAACGGGAAAAATGTTATGTTTTTTATTATAAGACAGAACCGACATATCAATATGAGTGTAAACCGGAATATCTTTATTTATAGATGTTTTTACTCTATTCCAATATTCTTCCCAGGCTTCTTGCCTAGTATTCTCATCTACTTTTTCTTCTTTATAGGTTATATTGCAATTTACTCCTAGAATATCCGAAATTAAATACCAGTCTTCTTCCCAAATACTTGAAATTGATCCAGGATTTAATTTTGGTGGCATAAGTTTTGCATTTATCGTTTTTGATTCTGATTTAGGTTTATAAGAAAGAGCATGCCCTGAACCCGTAAGATAAAAAATGTCATAGAGACTATAGTTTTTCTTAAGATAATGAACCAACATTGTAAAACTACAAAGTTCGCAGTCAATTCCAGTTTCCTGACCCACATATGGAACATCCTTAATAACATGCCATTCATCAAGATCTGTAGTTTTAATCCTAATCAGGAGACTATTGGATAATTTTGCTGAAATTATAAAATTCGGTGTTACAATTACTAACATTATAATTAAAGTAACAAGAATTTTTTTCATTGTATTTTTCTCCTTTTATAATATAACATAATATAATTGTTTTTAATAATATAATTAATTTGTCCTAAAAATCAATAATATAAGCTGTATAGTCATATTATCTCAATAAAAATTTTAATATATTTAAATATATTATAACCTGTGGGCAAGTAACAAAGTGGCTATATTAACATTTTCTGCTTTAATATAGTTAAAATATCTAGGAAATTTTTTAAATAACTCTTTTTCCAATTTTTGTTTCAAAATATCACATAACCATTTTATTATAAATTCTAAGTAACACTAATTTATGATTTTTGATAGTAACCTTCAAAAACCAATAGTATATTTAAGACCCGCTCAACCTGGGCGGGTAACAAAGTGGCTATGTGGCGGACTGCAGATCCGCATACGAGGGTTCAAATCCCTCTCCGCCCTCTTGTTTTTTTTATTATTTTTATTCTTTTTAATACTTTCAATAAAAGGTTCTGCAAATATTCTAATCAATGAAATAATGTATGATCCATCTATTAGTGATAATTATTATGAATGGGTAGAACTTTACAATCCAACTAACAAATCAATAAATCTTTCAGGATGGAGTTTGACTGACAATTCTGAAGAAGACAATCTAGAAGGAAACTTTGAAAACGGAAATGGAACTACAATAATTCCTCCGTTTAATTATGCAATAATAACAGATCATGGAACAAAATTGTACAATAATTATTCTGTATTAAATAACACATTGAAATTATTTGTTGACGATTCCTCAATAGGTAATGGTTTGGGAAATAGAGGAGATAAACTTATTTTAAAAAACAATCTAAATGTAACAATTGATGCAGTTGAATGGATAGAAAATTATATTGAAATTTCTGGAAATCCAGCATCTGCAATTGAAGAAAATAATACATTATCAAGAATGACAAATCATGATACAAACGACTCAAGTAAAGATTTTTATAAGAGCATTTCACCGACCCCTGGCTCTAAAAATAACATTACAAAAGAGGGAAAAACAATTTTAGAATGCAATGAAAGTTATTTTTTAATTGAAAAAAATGAAGAAAAAATAATACAATTTAAATTAAAAAATGCTGGAAGATTTTTTGATAATATTTCAATTAAAATTATAAATATTACCGAAGAATGGAAAATGTTTTTTAATTATAACAAAATTTGTTTAGAGCCAAATGAAACCGTAATACTAAATGTTACTATTAACTCATGTAAAAAAAATTGTTTAAAAAATGGTAATATAATTTTCATTGCGTATTCGGAGCATAAAATAAACTCTTCAGATGAAATAACACTTAATTTTGAAATTATTAATCCAGATCTGTATATAAAAAAAATTGAAGGATATAATGAAAAAGGAAATAAGACAAATGCATTTTTGGAAGGGGAAATAATAAAAATTAAAGCTTTTTTAAGAAATCAAGGTAGACAAGAGGCGCCAAATGTTGTAGTGAAATTTTTTCTAGACCAAGTTAAAAAAAATAATTATTTAGGTTATAAAAAATATGAATCAGTTGGTAAATATCAGAAATATCCTTCAATAAAGATTGATACACATGGTTTTTTGCCAGGCGTGCATGAAATTATTGCAGTTGTTGATGAAATAAATATTGTTAATGAATTTAATGAAAATAATAACAAATTAAGCTTTCAAATAAAAATTATTGATACAACTCCAGGAATAGATGCAAAAAAACTTTTGATTACAGAGATATTTTATCATAGTCGCCCTGGGCTTTTTAATGAATTTATTTCAATTTATAATCCAACAAATCAATTGATAAATATTTCAGGTTGGTATTTGACAAATGAACCTTTTAAATGTAAAAACAAGCAAAATAAAATCATATTTCCTAATAATACAAAAATTTTTGAAAAATCAAAAATAATTATATCTGAAAATGCATCAAGTTACAAGTTTGAAACAGGTAAAAACCCAGATTTTGAGTATAACTATGATACAAATTCTTTGATCCCACAAATGATTTCTGAAAAAAAATTTATTATGAGCAATAAAGGCTGTGCAATATCTTTAAAAGATGCATATAATCACACTATTGATTGTGTAATTTATGGGAATAAAAGTTATAATTCTTATTTTTGGAATGGCCCATCAATCCCTTTTTCTGGTGAAGGAGTTGTTCTTAAAAGAAATTTTGATAAAGACAATATTCCAATCGACGCGAACATTTCAAAAGATTGGGAAAATAAAAAAAAATATTTTATTGGGCAATCAAATTTTCTAAAAAAAGAATTTGAAATTAATGGAGAAATTACAACTTTTGTTTCCCCAGATTGTAGTTTTAATACAATTGTTAATGAAATTAGAAATGCAAATGAAACAATTTTTCTAAATATTTATGAATTCACTGATTCATTTCTATGTGATGAGTTAATAAAAGCATTGCTTAGGGACGTTTCAGTAAAAATATATCTTGAAGGGGGGCCAATCGGAGGAATATCTAAAGAAGAGAAGTTTATTTTAAAAAGACTCCAAAATTATGGAGCAAATATTAGATTTATTGTTAGTGATAATAAAAAAAAGGTTTTTTCTAGGTATGTTTTCAATCATGGTAAATACCTGATAATTGATAATAAGACAGTTATTGTAGAAAGTTGCAACTGGGGTAGAACAGGTGTACCAAAAGACCCTTCTTATGGTAATCGTGAATGGGGAATTATTATTAAAAATGAAATTGTTGCACAATACTTTCTAAACGTATTTTTTGATGACTGGGATCCTGAAAGATGTGACAGTTATTCTTTTTATGATATGAATTTTTCATATCCATCTAATTTTTATATTGAAGATAGGATATTTAGAGGTACATACTCTCCCAATTTTAGTTATAAAAAATTTTATGGCAATTTTACAGTAATACCTGTTTTTTCTCCTGATAATAGCTACTCAGCAATTTTAGATATCATTGATTCAGCAAATGATTGTATATATATTGAACAACTTTATATTTATAGAGATTGGAGTGACAAGTTAAATCCTTTTGTTGAAAAACTTGTAAAAAAGGCTAAACAGGGAGTAAAAATTAAAGTAATAATGAATTATAATCCTTCATATGAATCAACAAATAAAGAGATAAATCAAACAAAAATTTATCTTGAAAGTTATGGTATAAATGTTAAATTTATTTATACTAACTGGTCAATTTTTACAAATGTTCATAACAAAGGAGTTATTGTTGATAATAATACTGTTTTGATTTCATCAATTAATTGGAACGAAAATTCTGTTACACGTAATCGTGAAGCAGGAATTATTATTAAAAATAGCGAAATTGCACATTATTACTCCAATGTATTTTTTTATGATTGGAAGTTGAATTCTCCAGTTTTGCATAAAAAAGAAGAAAAAATAGAAGCAATAGATTATAAAAACAATATTTATATTGTGATTATATTCACTATGACTTTCGCTCTTATTGCACGCGACTGGAGAAAACGGCAATGGACATAACAATATTCCCGCAACATTGGTCAGCAATACTATGTATTGCAATTATGATTGGAGCAATTGTATTTGGTATTTTTAAAAAAATGACAATGACCTTTGTTCTAATTATATCAAATATCGTTATTTTTATTATTACTCAGATTTTTTATGCCGAAGTTATTTATGGAATTGAGCAAGGAGTACAAACATATGCAGGTTTAGGTTATAGATCTATTTATCTTTCAATTGAATATTTTCCACAAAATTATACATTGTTAACTTCTATGTTTATGCATGGAGGTTTTTTACATATTATTGGTAATATGCTAGTGTTTTTCTTTGTTGGACTACCCTTTGAACAAAGGATAGGATGGAAAAAATTTTTAACAATCTATTTACTAACTGGAGTTTTTGGAGCACTATCACATTCAATATTAAACTTAGGATCTGCTGTTCCATTGATTGGAGCATCAGGTGCAATTTTTGGTATAATGGGAGCCTTTGCTTATTCTTATCCAAGAGACGAAGTTATAATGCCAATACCTGTTGGAATAATAATGGTACTTCGCAGAATCAAAGTTATCTATGCAGTAGTTTTATTTGCATTGATAGAGACATTTATTGTATGGTTAGATGTTCCTGATGATGGAACAGCCCATTTTGCTCATCTTGGAGGATTAATTTCTGGAGCAATAGTTGCAGCAATTTTAATTAGAAAAGGAAAGACTCATACAAAAGCAGGAAAAACAATTTTTTATGACTCCTTTGCACCTCAAAGACCTTCAAAAATTAATTATTCAAATTTAAAAAAATTTGCAACCACACCAGAACTTAAAGACATGCTTAAAAAAATTGAAAATGAAACGGTACCACAGGTAAAAGATATATGGCTTGAACATTTTCTTGAAAAAACAAAATGTCCAAAATGTGGGAAAAACCTAAACCATTTCGATGGAAAACTATGGTGCGATAACTGCGGTTATAGAACTAGTTACTAATTTCTTAAAAAAGTGTATTAATTCCAACAAGTTCTCCATATAAAACAAGACTTGAAACTATATAACCCAATATTGCACCTCCTCCCAGAAGTGGAAGTCCAGCTTGAGGTTTTCCTTTTATTACAAATACCATCAAAATTGAAAAACCAATTAGGGTACCTAGCATCACCGAAAATGCTATAGGTAATCCATTTTCAATAAACCTAAAGGAAGCTGCAACAAGTATACCAGGCATAACAACATCTCCAAGTCCCATAAAAAAGGCATCTCTTTCTTCTTTTTCTTCGAGTTTTTTCTTAAGACTTTTTGTTTCTTTAATAAGAGAATAATGTCTTATCTTTGGAACTACAAGAAGTACAGGAAGTTTAAGATCCATAACTGTATCTGCTAAATCAATCATATGTTTAGTTTTATAAACGGATATTGCATCGTAAATTGCTAAACCTATAAGTAAAAAAATAACCAATAAAATTCCTAATGAAATACCAAAAATAGCTATTGCACCTGCCCCAACAATAATACCGCAAATATCTATAACATACCATTCAGGAAATTTATAAAGAATTATTACAAGAATTATTGCTAGTAAAGCTGAAATAAATAATGCAAATAAATCAGATAAAATTAAAATGAATAATGGACTAAACACCCAAAATGCTGTATACCCAATTGCTCCAAGAATAATAAACTGAATTAACTTTTTTTTCCAAAACTTTGCAATCAATAAAATGATTAAAGTTATTACTAATATTATTGCAAATATATAAATTAAATTTATTGGATCATTAGTTTCTTCAAATGCTTGCATTCCTGCTGTGTCAAATGGCCAGACTAATAATAAAGCCAAACAATGGATTATTACAAAAAATCCTCCCATTAAAAATATTGGTAATAAATCATGAGACTTATCTTTATTTTCTCCCATAGGTTTCAACGAATAGAATATCACTATAAATAGAATTTGTTTTAATTTTTTAATTCGTAATCTTACTTTTTAACATAAGCAATCGCATCAGGTTTATTAAGGGCATTTTCAACAAGTTCATTATAACCATATTTAACATGCCTAATCGAATAAAACTGATAATAACCAGTTCCATTAGATATATTAAACTCCCATGACCATCCATTAGAACCATCAAAATCAGTACCATAAAGAGTCCAATTACTCCAAGGATCAGTTGTTCCATTATCTGAAGAACACCGATAAAAAAGCTCTAAAGATTCAACTCCATCCGCTACCACCGAATTACCATAAATCGTAAAATTAGATGATTGGTTATATGGATAAATATCACTAACCTGCGAAGGACCATAAATAGGAGGAAGATCATTATCAGGAACCTTAGCCGCCCAAGCAACAGCTCTTCTAACTATCCACCAGTTATATATTTCCTCATCCTCTTCAGTTTCGTCAGGATCAGAATAATTCGTCCAGCCAATAAGACCGTCATAAAGATTGTTAGAATTAGTATCCTCTACTTCAAATATTTCTCCACCAAAAAATATCTTAAATTCAGGATGGGCACCAGTTAAAAATATTCTTGCATTATTTTCATTTGGATAAACCTCTGCGGTCATGATTGGTTTAGCTGAATAGTTAGTCTTAACAATTTCATCTGTTTTTTCCCAATCAGAAGCCATCCACCATGTATTGTAAAAATTTATTCCAATAAGAGATTTATCGGTTTTTACATGACGAAGATAACCTTTAACAAGTCCTTTAATTCCACCAGTATACTTCCAATAATGAATACAAAATCTTTCACTGTCGGAAAATTCTTCTAAAGGATAATTAGCAAGAACACAAACTTCTCTATCAGGTTCTTTAGGTATAACATATCTAGGCCCTGCAGACCAACCAACTAAAGCTGTTTTATTTAAATAATCATCAAAAATTGAATGATTTTTATTAATAGTAACATTAAATTGTATTTCACCAGGATAAATTCTAGTAGGTCCAAAATTCCAACCTGAATAGTACATATATATTTTTCCTGCATTTATTGTATTATAACCACCAGTAAATTGAGATAATAATATATGACCACTAGGATTCTCTGCCCTCTCAAGTTTAACACATGAAACACCTAATGAAGCCCTATCACATTTAAGTTCGTCCAATGTACGAGGTGGTTTATCGAAATCTAACAAAAACCATGTACCGCCACAAACTCCATAATAACCCCCGCCATCTTTAATAAATTTAATCATCTTATTTCTCCAAAACTTTACCGAAGGTCTATTTATCTGCCATTTTGTTTCTGAGCAAGTAAATCCTCCGCCTGCTGTCATTACTAATATATCATAATTATCAGTTGTAAGAAAACCTTTATAAACTTCTTTATCAGTTATTTCGTCTACCTTAAAAGTATATTTTGTATCTCCTGCTATCCAACTATAGCCATCTAACACCTCGTTATATAATGAATTACAATTTTTCTTAAGAACAGTTTTTATAAATAATGCAACTCTAACCTCTTTTGTTTTAAGATCCTCCGAAAAAATGCTATTCAAATCAGATGTTTTTGTATACTCATCTGAATAAATAATTCCCAATACACTGAAATTACTTAAAATTATAACAAACATAAATAGTATTGCTAGGATTTTTATTCTCATATATATTCCCCGTTATTTTAAAAAGAATGATAAAAATATTTAAGCTTTTTAGTACAATAATACCCATTGAGGATTAAAATCCAAAAATTATTATTTTAAATCTAACCACTCTTTACAAAAGCAATTGCATCAGGTTTATTAAGGGCATTTTCAACAAGTTCCTCATAACCATATTTCACATGTCTGATTGAATAAAACTGATAATATCCAGAACCCTCAATTTCTGTAGAGTTAAGCTCCCAACTCCATCCATCAGAACCATCAAAATCAGTACCATAAAGAGTCCAGTTACTCCAAGGATCTTCTATTGTTCCATTCGTTGGAGAATAGCGATAAAATAGTTCTAAAGACGCAACTCCAGCATCAGAAACCACTGAATTTCCAAAAACTGTAAAATTAGAAGATTGATTATAAGGGTAAATATCACTAACCTGAGAAGGACCATGAATAGGAGGAAGATCATTATCAGGAACCTTAGCAGCCCACGCAACACCTCTCCTAATTACCCACCAAAAATGCGTTCTTTCATCTTCAGGAGTTTCATCTGGATCAGAATAATTAGTCCAACCAATAAGACCATCATAAAGATTATTAGAATCAGTATCCTCAACCTCAATTATCTCCCCACCAAAATACAACCCAGTTTCCGCATGACCACTGGATAAAAATATTCTAGCCTGATTTTCATTAGGATAAACCTCAGCAGTCATAAACGGTTTACCAGAACAATTAGTTTTAATAACCTCATCAGTTTTCTCCCAATCAGAAGCCATCCACCAAGTATTGAAAAACTCGATTCCAATAAGAGATTTATCGGTTTTTACATGTCGAAGATAACCTTTAACGAGTCCTTTTATTCCACCCGTATATTTCCAATAATGAATTCTTAATTTTTCATTATCAGAAAATTCTTCTTCAGGAAAATTAGCAAGAATAGTAATCTCTCTATCAGGTTCTTCAGGAACAATATAAACTGGGCTAGCTGACCAATGAAACCGAATTTCATCATCCAAATAATCATCTAAAAATGGATGATTCTTATTAACAGTAACATTTACATAAAGACAACCAGGATATATCTGAGTGGGTTTAAAATTCCAACAAGAATACATCATATATGCATATCCAGGTCCTATTCTGTCGTAGCGCCCCATCATCAAGTTTAAAATTGTATTTCCACAGGGTTTTTCATTACGCTGAAGTTTGACACATGATAAACCTAAAGAACTTCTGTGAGTTTTTAACTCTCTAAATGTACGTGGAGGACCATCAAAACCTAAAAAAAACCATGTACCACCACAAACTCCATAATAACCTCCACCATCTTTTATAAACTTGATCATATTGTTTCTCCAAAGTCTTACCGAAGGCCTAAAAACCTGCCATTTTGTATCTCTACATCCTCCACCAGCACCACCGCCAGGCATCAAAAGAACATCATAATTATTTACAGAGAGATCACCTCTATATACTTCTTTGTCATATATTTTATCCACAACAAAAGTATATTGAGTGTCATTAACTACCCAACTATAACCATCAAGAGCCTCAAAAAAAGCTTTATAACATGATAACAAAAGAATAGTTTTAGAAAATAATGCAACTCTTATTTCTTTTTTTTGAATATTTCCAGAACTTGTAATATTAAAATCAGATGATCCTTTTAAATCATCTAAATTAATAATTCCTAATACACTAAAATTACAACTAACCATAACAAGCATAATCAATAATACTTGAATTTTTATTTTCATATTATTGTCACCATATTATAAAACTACCTAAAAAAATATTTAAGCTTTTTAGTACAAAAATACTCATAAAGAATATTTATTTAAAAAAAATTTTTCTATCACTATCTTTATAGTAACCGTAATAAGGATGAGGAAATACTTCCCATAAAACTTTTTCAATATTATTTAATCCACCAAAGTATTCCTTTTTTTTCCAATCAAGCAATTCATTAACCGCTTTTTTTGATAATGTTTCTTTATATTTAATCAAAAACCCAATAATCATATCCTCGTCTTTAAGTTTATATTTTGTTACTCTACCGACCTTCACTTCCTTAATCAAATCAGCTTCAATTAATTTTTTCAAATGAAATGCTACTGTCGTACGATTTTTATCCAAATCAAAATTATCTGATTTTCCCCAGTGCTTAGTAAGTTCTATAAGCTCTTTTTTTGAATAAGTAAATTCCCAGTTTTTAGGGTTGTTCCATGATTTTTTATAAGTTTTTTTATCTTTATAAATATCACCAGGCCCAGGTGTAAGCAGTAGTAAAATAATCCTTAATGGGATTTCCTGTCTTAAAATATTAATAATTTCTTTATCTCTATTTCCTACTGATTTTATAGAATAAAATCTAATGTATCCATGATTAACCTTTGAGACAACAATTCCATATTTATTTAGAGATTTGATGTGATATTGTAAACTACCCATAGGAAGATTTGTTCGTCTTTTAATTTCTCTTAAATGTAGCCCTGGATTCTTTAAAATTAAATTATATAGTCTTCTTCTTGTTTCAAGTTTTAAAATATCATCTTTTGATAACATCTTTTCAATAATCCCGATATTGCAGTTAAATAAAATATTACAATATTATTTTATATTTGTTTTATAAAATATATAAATATTATGCAAATTAGTAAAATAAACTGTAGCCAAAGAAATTATACCAAATAAAAATTGAGTATAAAAAAAGCATAAATACTCCTTCTTTTTTAGAAATAATTTTACCAGTATATAATATTGGAAAAATTAAGATAGTTACTCCAACTAGAATAAGTAAATTTATAATTGATTCTGAAGAATTAGCATTTAGTGGAATAAAAAGAGCCGCAGTTCCAAGAATAAGAAGTATGTTAAAAACATTTGATCCAAGTACATTTCCTACCGCAATCTCTGATTCATTTCTATATGCAGCCATCGAGGATACAACTAGTTCAGGAACCGATGTTCCTATAGCAACCATTGATATTGCAATAATAAAAGTTGGAACACCAAAAAAATCTGCAATTACAACTGCAGATTCGATTAAAAACCATGCACCGGCAACAACTCCTGCAATACCTAAAAAAATGAATATAATATTTTTTTGTGTTTTTCCTTCTTTATATTTATTATTTATACTACGTTCTTTTTTAGCACAAGATATAAAAAAGTAAATAAATAAAATAAATAAGAACAAGAAAATTATTCCCCCAAATAAATGATATTTATCTAAAAAACCAGAAAATGAAGCAATTAAAAGTACAACTGTTGCACCAAACATTATTGGAGTTTCCCTTTTTATAATGCTGCCTTTAATTTCAATTGGTCTAATAATTGAAGCAATTCCTAAAACAAGTAATATATTGGCTATACATGAACCAACAATATTTCCAAAAGAAATACCTGAGTTACCTTGGAATGCAGCCCCGACAGATATTGCAAATTCTGGTGCAGATGTACCGAATCCTACTAGCAAAACAGAGATTATTAAGGATGATATTCCCAACTGAACAGCTGTTTTTGATGTGCCTTCTACAAGCATATCCGAGCCTTTCCAGAGAAATATTACACCAATAATGAATATAGGAATTGCTAGTATAATAGATATCATACTGCGGCGTGTATTAAAATAGGTATTTAAATATCTAAGTAAAAACAAACCTTTTTGTATAAATTAAGATTAAGAAGTTTTATGAAAAAAGGAAGTTTAACATTTATCGGATTAGGATTATATGATGAAAAAGATATTTCAATAAAGGGTCTTGGAGAAATTAAAAAATGTGATGAAATTTTTGCGGAATTTTATACAGCAAAACTAACTGGAACAAATATTAAAAAAATCGAAAAAAACATTGGTAAAAAAGTAATAGTTTTATCAAGAAATGAAACAGAAGATGGAAATATTATCTTAAGTGCTTCAAAAACAAAAAATATTGCTTTTTTAACATGTGGAGATCCAATGACAGCAACAACACATGTTGATTTAAGATTGAGAGCAATCAATAATGGAATAGCAACTAAAGTAATCCATGGAAGTAGTATTGTTACTGCGATACCAGGTGTTCTTGGTTTACAAAATTATAAATTCGGTAGAACAACTACTTTAGCATACCCTGAAAAAAACTATTTTCCAACAAGTCCTTATAACGTTATTGAAGCAAATAAGAAAATGGGTTTACATACTCTGGTTCTTTTAGATATTCAAACAGAAAATTGTCGTTTTATGACAGCAAACGAAGGAATAAAGCTACTGATGAAAATGGAAGAAAAACTTAAAAAAAATATAATTAAAAATGATAGTATTGTTTGTGTTGTCGCAAGAGCAGGTTCAAAGGACTGTAAAGCACTTGCTGGTTCTATTAAAACATTATTAAATGAAGATTTTGGTCCTCCACTTCATACCATTATTATTCCTGGAGAACTTCATTTTATGGAAATTGAAGCACTACAACTACTTGCACAACTACCTGCACAACAGGGTAGAAAATTACAAAAACTATAATAACCATTGGGTATATTATTTGAAAAAGTGGGGATATGTGATGCAGCAAAGAGAAGGTATTGTCGGATATATTTACGGAGATGTTGGTTCAACTGATTTTAATTTTGCAGTGAACGGGCATAACTTAAGAAAGTTTGACTATGTTTTTGCACCTCATAAAGAGGGAAATATGCTTGCCCAAGTAATGGATATTAGGCAACATTCTGATCTTAGATTTGAGGATGCAACAGGTCTTATTGCCAGTCAAGAAAGACCGGTGATAAAAGCAAGTATTTCAGCATTTGCAGGTGTAATCGGTTATAGAGACAAAAAAGGCCTACTTCAGTCTCCTCGTTCACCGTTTAGTGCTGGGTCAGCTATTATGAAAGCCCAAGAAGACCTTATACGAAATGTATTAGGACTAAGTGCATCAAAAGAAAACGGTGCATATATTGGTCTTCTAAAGGGTCACCATCTTAAGGTTTTTTTAAATGTTGATGCGCTTGTTCAAAAACATATTTGTATACTTGCAAAAACAGGCGGCGGTAAAAGTTATGCATGTGGCGTTCTGATTGAAGAGCTTTTAAAACATAAAATCCCAATGGTAATAATCGATACTCATGGGGAATACCATTCATTGGTTCAGCCAAATAAAAGTAGGAAAGACCAAAAAAATATGGAAAGATTCGGCGTTAAAAAACGTGGATATTCAACTCAAATAAATGAGTATTCTCCTGTTGGATCAAGAGGAAATATTAAACATCTTAGCCTAAATGGAGCAAACCTTGAGGCTCGTGAAATAATAGATCTTTTATCTGCAAAACTTTCTGGTCCACAGATAGGAGTTTTATATCAAGCAATAAAAGAAATAAAGGAATATAAAAAAATGTGGACCATCAGAGATATAATCGATGCAGTCAATCGTAGTAAAAGCAATGCAAGGTGGAACGTTATTGCATCACTTGAATCACTTGATTCAATTGGTGTTTTTTCAGAAAATGGAACAACTACAAATGAACTTGTAACAAAAGGAAAATGTTCAACAATTAATATGAAAGGAGTACCACCTGATGTACAGGATGTAGTTGTTGCTCGTTTGACAAAAGAACTTTTTGATGCTAGAAAAGCAGGCAAAATTTCACCCTTTTTACTTGTAGTTGAAGAAGCCCATAATTATTGTCCAGAAAGAGGATTTGGTAATGCAGTTTCTTCAAATATTTTAAGAACAGTTGCATCTGAAGGTAGAAAATTTGGTATGGGAATATGTATAGTTAGTCAGCGTCCTGCAAAAGTTGATAAAAATATTATTTCCCAATGCAATACAAATATAATTTTAAAAGTCACAAATCCAAATGATCTAAAAGCAATCATTCAATCTGTTGAAGGACTCACAAGTCAAACTTGTGATGAAATACAACGTTTACCAATCGGAATTGCTCTAATATCTGGAGCAGGTCTACAAATGCCTGTAATGGCAGAAATACGCACACGAGAAACAAATCATGGAGGTAGATCTGTAGGGATTTCAAAACCAGGTGGTGGAGAAGAAGAAATCTATAAACCAATAAAGGTGCAAAATACCCCGCCTCCACCAAAAATTGAAACACCAAAAACTCAAGAGCCTGCTAAAAAAAATGAAAATTTAACAGATAAAGCCCAGCATGTAGCAAGAGTTGCAAATAGACTTGGATGGGTATCTACAGATGATCCCGATGAGGCAATCAAAATTCTTTCAAAAGAAGCTGAAAAAATGAAAGAAAATGTTTACAAATATCTAGAGTCGTTATCCAACCTTGGTAAAAATTTTTGTCATAAAGACAACCCAAGTTGTATTAAATGTCCTATGAATAATAGTTGCAAATATCGACTAAATAAACCACAGGAAAAAAAAGGATTTTTTAAAAGATAATAGGAATATATGAAAAAAGAAAATATTGTCATTACAATAATTCTAATGATTTTTATGTTAAATTTGTCAGGATGTTTTGAATTTTTTTCTAATAATGAGGACAAGATAATATATCAATCATTTCCTACCAAAATTAGATATGAAATTAGTTATGGATATAAAATAAATTGCACTGGTACAGGTAAATATTCAATTAATTACAATTGTGATATTCCTGAATTAATTAATGGCGATATAATATCATTGATTACACAAGATAACAATTATGAAGAAAAGACATTAGCAACTACTAATACTGTAAAACAGTGGAATATTACAGGATATGACAATAACAATTATAATCTTGGAATATCAGCAATAATTGAAGCTGAAAGCTATCTTGTATCTGATCTAAATGGTTTAAACGCATTAAATATTAATGACATAAAAATTCAATATCCATATTTAATAAACCAATATTGTAAATCACAATCAAACGGAACATCTATTTTTATTAATTCAAAAAATACTCAAATATCATCACTTGCAAATTCAATAAAAATAAATGCTGGTACAAATAATTCATTTATTGTTGCAAAAGATATTTTCATATGGTTAAAACAAAACACCAATTATAAGACACATTCTAATAATAATATTCAAACAGCTGAATATACTTTACAATATAAAACAGGAGATTGTGATGATTTATCGTTTTTATATATTTCTTTATGTAGATCAATTGGTATACCATCAAGATTTATAAGAGGATTTTTAATTGAAGAGAAAACTGCGATTTCTCATGCCTGGGCAGAAATTTTTGTTGGAGAAAATAGTGGTAATAATGGTTGGATTCCGGTTGAATGCGCTGGAGTTTCAGGGGAAATAAAAAAAGAAATTAATCAAAATTTTGGTACGGAAAGTGCTGGACATCTTAGATTATTTATAGACGACGGTAGTAACGAATCTATTAACGCTTCTTTATCTACTTTATTACTAGTAAGATATAGTCCAAATATTGATATATACCCACAATCCTATACAAAAATTAATTATTATTATCAGCTTGAATCAAACGAACTTGTTATAGATGAGGATAATCATAGATATTATCAATAATTAGTTATTTGCCCTCATTTATAAATCAAATTTTTTATATGATTATAACACCTAAAAGATTTATATATTAAAAGTTCATACAGCGTTACTCTTATAGACAAGGTGAAATATGGGCAAAGGAATCAATGCTGCTAGAAAACTCAAAAAGAATAGAAAAAATAAAAAATGGAGTGACAGACAGTATAAAAAAAGAGTTTTGCACTTAAAAGAAAAAGCAGATCCGCTTGAGGGGACAGCCCAAGCTAGAGGAATAGTAATAGAAAAGGTTGGGATTGAAGCAAAGCAACCAAATTCTGCAATTAGAAAATGTGTAAAAGTTCAACTTATTAAAAATGGTAGGCAAATAACTGCATTTGCCCCAGGGAACAATGCAATTAGTTTTATTGACGAACATGATGAGGTCATGGTTGAAGGTATTGGTGGAAGAATGGGGCGAAGTTATGGAGATATTCCTGGTGTTCGTTTCAAGGTTATTAAAGTAAATGACATCTCACTTCAAGAAATGATCAAAGGAAAAGTTGAGAAAGCAATGAGAAGATAAATATGACAAATAAAAAAAATGAAAAAATAAAAAATAACTTTTTCCCAGTGCTTGATAAATATGATATGAGCGAAATAAAAATTGAGGACAAGGGTCTTGAAAGATATATAAACCTTAGTACTAAAAATATCTATTATGGTGGTGTTTATTCAAATAAATTATTTGCAAAATCAAAAATTCCTTTGGTTGAACGTTTGATAAACAATATTATGAGAACTGAACATTATAACGGAAAAAAAATTAAAGCATATAAAGTTTTAAAATCTGCTTTTGAAATTATTGATAAAAAAACTAAGGCAAATCCAATACAAGTTTTGATTAATGCAATTCAAAACGCTGCCCCAAAAGAAGAAACAACTAGATTGCGTTTTGGCGGAATATCAGTTCCAAAGGCAGTTGATGTAGCACCTCAGAGACGTCTTGATGTTGCTCTTCGAAATATCTGTAAAGGAGCAGTAAATGCTAGTTATAAAAATAAAAAAAGTATTGAAGCTTGTTTAGCAAATGAAATTGTAAAAGCTTCAAAAAATGATGTAGATTCTTTTGCAGTGTCAAAGAAAAATGACATTGAACGTGTAGCAAAGTCTGCTCGTTAAAAAATAAAATTTATAATAAAACTCAAGAGGCAATTAGTATGGGTAAGAAAGAAGATAACATAAAAAAAGCAAAAAATTTGATGGACAAATTAGATCATATCAGAAATATTGGAATAGCAGCTCACATAGATCATGGTAAAACAACTCTAAGTGACAATTTACTTGCTGGTTGCGGCATGATGAGTGAAGAACTTGCAGGTAAACAGCTTGTTCTTGATTATGATGAACAAGAGCAAGCTAGAGGTATTACAATTAATACAGCATCTGCTTCAATGGTTCATGAGTTTGAAGGAAGTGAATATTTAATAAATCTTCTTGATACCCCTGGTCATGTTGATTTTGGTGGCGATGTTACTCGTGCAATGAGAGCTGTTGACGGATGTATTGTTGTAGTTTGTGCTGTTGAAGGAGCAATGCCACAGACAGAAACTGTTATTAGACAAGCATTAAGAGAAAATGTAAAACCTATTTTGTTTATTAACAAAGTTGATAGATTAATAAATGAACTAAGAGTAACTCCTGAAGAGATGCAACAAAGGTTTGTTAAAATAATTGCAAAATTCAATGAACTTTTAAACAAAACTGTTCCCGATCAATTTAAAGAAAAATGGAATGTAAAAGTTGAAGACGGCAGTGTGGCTTTTGGTTCTGCCTTTTATAACTGGGCAATTTCTGCTCCTTATATGGAGAAATCTGGTCTTTCATTTAAAGATATTTACGAATTTTGTAATAAAGATAATCAAAAAGAGCTAGCTAAGAGAACTCCCATTCATGAAGTATTACTTGATATGGTTGTAGATCATTTACCATCACCAAAAATTGCTCAAAATTATAGAATTCCTAACATTTGGAGAGGAGACGAAAATACTCCACTAGGAAAAAGCATGATGAAAACAGATGACGATGGGCCACTTTCTATAATGATAACAAAAATTGTAATGGATCCACATGCTGGTGAAGTTGCAGTAGGAAGAGTGTATAGTGGAAAAATAGAGCGTGGACAAGAAGTTTATGTTATTGGAATGCCTAGAGTTAACCGTGTTCAGCAGGTCAATCTAATGGTTGGCTCAGATAGAATCCCAGTTGAATTTGTTTCCGCAGGAAATATTGTTGCTGCAACTGGAATTCGTGATGCCATTGCCGGAAGCACTGTTACAGATAACCCCGATGATGAACCTTTCGAAAGAATTGTTCATGTAAGCGAACCTGTTGTAACAGTTGCAGTTGAAGCAAAGAATATGAAAGATTTACCAAAATTAATTGAAGTTTTAAGAATTGTTTCAAAGGCAGACCCAAGTATTCAAGTTGATATTAACCAAGAAACAGGTGAAAACCTTATGAGTGGTATGGGTGAGCTTCACCTTGAAATTACTGAATACAGAATTAAAAACGAGTATGGCGTAGATATTGTTACTTCTGAACCTATTGTTGTCTATCGGGAGTCAGTTGCAAAAAAAAGTCAGCAAAAGTTTGAAGGAAAATCACCAAATAAACATAATCGTTTCTATATTGAAATAGAACCACTACCCGATAATATAGTCAAATCACTCTATAACAATGAAATACCTGAAAATGTAAAGAAACATAAAAAAGATGTGATAAAGATTTTGCAAGATTTGGATATGGATAAAATTACGGCAAAAGGAGTTTTTGGTATTAAAGGACTAAATATTATTACAGATGTAACAAAAGGTATCCAACATCTTTTTGAAACTAGAGAACTAATTAAAGAAGCTTTTGACGAAGTAATGAGAAGTGGACCAACTGCAAATGAACCTTGCCAGGGACTTTTAGTAAAACTAGTGGATGCGAAACTTCATGAAGATGCAATTCACAGAGGACCTGCTCAAGTAATTCCTGCAGTTAGAAATGCAATATACGGTGCAATAACAATTGCTGATCCAGTACTTCTTGAGCCTATGCAAAAGGTTTTTATTAGTACTCCACAAGATTTAATGGGTGATGCTTCACGAGAACTTAATCAAAGAAGAGCAACGGTACGTGATATGCAAACAGAAAAAGATATGGTAAATATTGATGCAAAAGCACCGGTTGCAGAGATGTTTGGATTTGCATCAGCAATAAGATCTGCAACGGGTGGAAGAGTTCTTTGGAATACAGAAAATATTGGTTTTGAGCAATTACCAAAACAATTACAACCTGAAATAGTAGGTCAAATAAGACAAAGAAAAGGTCTTAAACCAGAGCCTTTCCCAGCTAGTTACTACATGGATTAAAATCAATAATTTTTTTAATTAAAAAATTTACTATATTTTTATTTTTCCTAATGCTTATGCCATGCCATATATAGTGTAACAAAAAAACCAAATCCGTTTACAATTATTCGGCCGTTTGATGAATAAGCATTCCCAAAAAATAATCTAATATAGGTATCATATCTTTGGACAGGCCAATTTGGATCATTAATTGGATAACGATCCTTTTGACCCAATAAAGTCTTAATTTCTAAATAACTATCACTACTTGTTACATCATTTGGTTCAAAGAACACCCTTAACTTTCGACCTTCTTTATATAAAAATCCTTCATCAACTCCAAAATTTACATTTATGGTTATAAAAAAGTAATATAATTCTACCTCTGGAGTTATTTCTAAAGATTGAAGGTTTTGCATGTTTTTCAGTGATTTTTTTGTAATTTGGTTGTTAATTATCTCTGTAGCTTGTTCAACTGTCATATCAGGGGTGATACCAAAATCTTCAAATGAATCAAAGATATTATTTATTGCACATAATATTTTTAAATTCAAATCAAAATCTTTGATTAAAAATAATTCTTTATAAACTACATCTTTAACATCTTTTATTATTATTTTATTATCTTTACAATTATCGGATGTGTCAATATTATTAGAATCAACAATATCACTTGCAATAACATTAAATATTATGTTATTAAATACAATTGTAGACAAAAGACATACCATGAAAATTGCTATTATAGTTTCTTTTATTTTTTTATTTTTTAACATCTTTTTACCCCAATATATATTAATATTATATATTTATATTAATAAATCTTTTGACATAATTATTAATCTTTGTACTTTAATCCCCAAGAATTACTATTTATTAAAAACTAATACTAAGAATAAGTTAATTATCTATTTTTAAATGAAAAATCAAAAATATTAAAACTTAAGTTATGTTATCCAGAATGGAGATGCACCATGGATAAAGGAGTTATACCAATAAATAAACAATATGAAATTCACTTTAATTATTATGACAAAGATCAAAAGTTTAAATATTTTAACAGAAAATTTGAAATAATTTTAGTTGAAAAAAAGACGCTTAAAAAAAATTATATTATGCATATGGACAATGCAAACCCTAGAAAAATGATGCCTTGCGTTTACAAGGCATCCACAGGTAAGAAAAAACACGAATTTGGAATTACAACACTCAACTGGAATGATATTAAAACAAAATTTTCAGACTATCTTGTTGCAGAATTAGGAGAAAAACAAAGAGAAAATATAAAAAAAGCAATAACAAAACTATCTTCTCCAAAATTATAAATTGGCAATTTTATATTTCCCATGAACAGGCTCATAAATTTGGCCATTTCTTTTAAGTCTATCAAGTGCTTCTTCAACTTTTAATGATTCAAGACCTTCAATTTCTGCTTCTCTTATAACATCTCCACGAGCAGCATTTCCATCTTTAGATTCATCACTAAGTCTTTGAACAATATCAATTATCATTCTCATTCTATCGTGTTGACTATGAGAAATTCCTGTAGCAATTATATCAATATCAAATCTTCCTGTTTCTCTATCCATTCCTACTCTTCTTAAATATTGGTCAATAATATATATTCCCCTTTTTGCATCCTCAATAGTTACTTCCTGAGAAAGTCTCATTCTAGCACTTGCTTCAGCAAGTCTAACAAATGCTTCAAGCTGTCGAGGAGTAAATGTAACAGAATCTTCAGATGAGCTTCTGAAATCAACATAATAATCTTTCAATATTTCAAGTGCCTCATCTGTCATAACTGGAAATATATTTCTTTTAGAATAAGCAACATATTTTCTTAGAAAATCAGGGGAATAAGTTGGTATTATCATCTTTGTTAAACGATCATGTTCTTTTTTTGTATAACTAGTTTTTTTAACTTTTTTAATTTGTTCGTTAATCTCTCCGGATTTATGTGTATATAAAACATGAGTAGCAAGGTCTGTATCTCTTTTACGTTCTGGCTTATCAATTATTGAAAATATTAAATCAAAACGAGAAAGAAGAGCTGGAGGCATATTGATTTGTTCATGGATAGGAATAAATTCGTCAAATCTTCCAAGTTTTGGATTTGCTGCAGCAAGAAGAGCACATCTTGATTTAAGTGTTGCATTAATTCCAGCTTTTGCAACAGAAATTTCCTGCTGTTCCATTGCCTGATGAATTGCACTTCTGTCAGATTCATCCATTTTATCGATTTCATCAATACATGCAACGCCCATATCTGCAAGAACTAGTGCACCTGCTTCAAGTGTCCATTGTCCTTCTGCAAATTCATCACGTACTGCCGCAGCAGTTAGACCTGCAGCAGATGATGCCTTTCCAGATGCATAAACACTTCTAGGTGCAAGTTTTGACATATAAGTAAGCATTTGAGATTTCGCAGTACCCGGATCGCCTACAAAAAGTGTATGAATATCACCTCTTATTCTAGTCCCATCTGGCATTTCTTTTGCAATACCACCAAATAATAGTAGAAGCATTGCCTCTTTTTCTACATCAAGTCCAAAAATTGTTGGTGAGATACTTGATTTCATTTTTTTAAAAAGTTCAGGGTCTTTACTAACCTTTATAATTTCTTTTTCGTCTTCTTCAGTAACAATTACTTCTTCAAAAGCAAGCTGCTGACTTTCAATACTATTTGCATCCATTGTTTTATTAAAAGATGTTAATCGAAAAGTACCTCTTCTTCTCTGAGTTGAATGCAATATCCCATTAATAATTACTCTATCACCAGGTGCTATTTCACCAACAAGATCATCCTCAAGGTATACTCCAATTCTCTCGGGTTGAGCACCACCACGAAGTCCTTCTGGACTTTCCTGGATTTCGATTTTTTGTGAATCAATAAAAGAAGAAAGATTACTTAAAAGTTTAAAAGAAGAAACCCTTCCACATCCTCCCTGATCCTCATAACATTCTGAAGGTTCCTTTAAAATATCTTCATCTTGTTCAACTTTGATTACTGCTCCACATTTTTGACATTGAAAAGCACCAATCTGAAGTTTAGGGCGAACTTCAGTTCTTTTTTTAACAAGACCTTCAACTGCAGCAAGTTTGCCTAGATGACTTGCTCGAATTTTTCTAATAACTATTTTATTTGTATCTGGAAGATTATTAACTCTAAAATGAAGCTGAAGTTTATTTTCTGAAGCAACATCAATATTTCTTAATGCTTGTTCTGCATTATAAATAGCCTTATAAGGTTGGTTTATAATCAAATCTGTAAGTTTTGGATTTTCTTTATCTATTTTCCAAAAATCAACATACAAGCTTCTTTTTTCAGGGTATTCAAGGGCAACTGTTTCAATATCTGATTTAGAATTTTCTTCAAAAAATTTTTGCCATTGTGATATTAAACTCTCATCCTTTAACAGTTTTACCATATTTTCTTCCCCCAAATTTGGAAATGTGTAATACACACCAAGTCTAATAAATTTTTAGCGGGTGTAGAAGATCGCGAGTGGGTGCACGTTTCATCTATTGACTGCCCATCTGCATCCTTGACCCCGTTAACCCAATGAGCATCAGCAGTTTGTGGTAAGGCTGCTCACTTCCGTGCCTAACCCGATTTCCACAGCTAAGACGTGCATACAACCCTCCAGTTATATGCAATCATCACCTCTGATCCCAAAGGACAAGGTCTCATCGTCAACAAACGGATCAATAAATGCTCGACGCATCGCCTCTTGGTTTTGACCCCGGCATAAAGGCGATTTCCGGTTACAGGGAACGTCTATCTCCCCGGTCTATCCTACACCTATCGCCAATAAGATTATAGTGATCTTCGCATTATTACAAATAAATTTCTGAAAAATTGGAAGAAGATTAGAGCAAGTGCTACTGCAATAAATGCAATATCACGGGCTACAAAAAGCCATGTTCCTCCTCCTCTTTCTCCGACCGCCATACTATCTTTAACAAGTAAATAAATGAACACTCCTACTATGAAGAATAATATTATATTTATGTAAAATGACCATTTATACCAGGTTTTTTTACTCATTTGACGAATCATATTATCTACCATGATAACATCTCCTTGCTAACATTGCATAGTTGAATTAATATATGAAAGTTATGTTTAAAAATATTACAAAAAATCAGTTAATTTAGTTGTTTTAACCTTATCACTCATAAAAAGTGAATCAATAGATTTTTCAACCAAAGTTATTCTTTGTCGTGCATAAGGGGAAATATTATACCTTTGTGCAATTTCTTTTGAAATTTGTAGATATTTTTTCACTGATTTTTCATGAACAGTAAGTGTTAGCTTTCCGCCACATTTTTTACAAACACCCTGTAGAGGTGGCCTACGATATATAATGTTACATGTTGGACAACGTACAGATTGTTTACTAAACGCCCTCATATTACCTATCATGTCTGGTAAAAAGTGTCTTTCAATTACTTTGTATGCAACGTCTGCCTCGTCAACTGCTCTTATTCTTGCAGCGAGATTTAGTTGAGCGTTCATTTTATCCATCATAGTTTTTAAAGATTTATAATTAGATATCTTCGGACCTTCAGAAATATCATCCGTATCATGTGTAAAGCCAAATTTCTCATATTGAAGTTCTGAACCGAGTCTAGAAGAAACAAGTCCCATTTTTGTTTCGAGCTCTTTTGAATGCGCATGACGAAGAGTTGACTCATAAAATTCAAGAGGATAAAGTGATAGAGTATCAACATTGTGTGCTTCTTTATCAACTTCAGAAGGATCAATACGAGTTGTAAGAATTAAAGGTAAATCCATTTTACCTCCCCGTTTATCTGGAATATATGAGTGAGAGAAATTTATTAGTGCATCAAGAAGAAGCATCAAACCATCTTCATCACCATCGCAGTTATTTGTAATTATAAAGTCATTAATAACAAAGTTATGAAGATCCTTTACCTCAAGGTCATATAGAAACTCAGTATCTGATTTAATAGGTGTTATCTCTTTTATATTGTCTAAGATATAATCACCAAATTTTTTCAACCTAGGGGCTCTTCCCTTTGAAAGCGCAGATTCAAGCTGTGATTGTTTCCTTGTTAAGAAAAAACCAATATCTTCACAAAATTTTCTTGCATATGAGGACCGAATAGAGATATAATACAAGTCAAAAACAGGTGATTGATTCTTTTTATCATAAAATTTCTTTGCAATACCACTCACCTTTCTGCTTTCTTCTTTCAACCTATAAAATATCCCAAAGCGAAGTAATTGAAGACCAATATCTATTAATAAATTTTTATTAACAGATGAACAAGTTACATGTAACCTATTCTTTTCTACAGATCCATCGCCTGAAAAATATGATCTTAAAAGTTCTCTGATCTTATGTTTAGGCAATGCATAAAATCTTAATGGAATTCTTTTGGTCTTAACGTTTTTTCCAATTTGTAATATTTCTATAAAGAATCCATGTATCAGTCTATTAGAAATACCTACGCTATATTTATCCTTATAAGGACTAATACCGAAGACATCTTTGATGCATTGGATTAAATCATTACGAATTTCTTTTTCAGTACAAGCAAAACTTACTTGATAACAACTTTTTTTGGTAAATCTGGCATAACCCTCAGAGATATAATATCCAAGAATGCGCATTAATGATTCACTAATTCTTATTATTCTTGGTATTGTTGTATGGTCTCTTTTAACGCCTAGTTTGCAATCCTTAGGGATTGCATTCAAATCTTCTCCACATAAATCAAGTAACTTTAAGATAATTGTAATGGGGATACTATTTCTATAGATATAATTTGAAAATGTTTTTTTGTTAATTTTTAATTTTTCTGAAGTATTTTTTAATCCGCCAAGTTTCTCTACATATTTCCTAACCAATTCTTCTATACCTCTAACCACGATGTCCGAGCATTTTTCATTTATTTGTGAAAATTCTAATAATAAATCAATTTCATCAACATCATTATCACACAAATCTATTTTATGAGGAACTAAAAACTTGTCATCATTTTGTATTTGCACCATTTTTTTATATGCGATATCTCCATCAGAAACCACCAACGCCTTATGAGATGGGGATGAAATAAAATTTCTGCCAGATTTCAATCTAACTTTGAGTAGATGATTTGGCGCTTTGATCTTAATGGCTGATTTAATATTCTTGATTTTAGTTCTACCATTTTTATCTAAGGCAAAAGTACTAATACCTTCAACATTTTTTAGTTTTGTACCAAAATCATCAACAATTTTTTCTTCGGAATTAATTTTGGAATAAAAATCTTCTAATCTTGTGATGGTAGGTTTTCCAGAGTTAAATGTTAAAATGTTTGTATCAGGTGAAAGACAATTTCTTCTCTTTGCTGCATGATAAAACGGATGAGCATAACAAACTTGTGCATCTGTAAAACCTATTATTCTAGATAAAGAACCCGCAGAAGTGTGAGGTGCAAGGCCGATTGTCAGATGCCCAACCAAATCTCCCAACTTTTTAATATTATAAAAACGCTCAATTCTATAAAATTTTACTAAAAGATCATCAATAAATTTTGATACTTGAGCAAAATATTCTGCACAAGATTTTGATATAATCAAATCCTGAGCTTTTAACTCACAAAACTGATCCTTATTTTCAAGCGGTTTATCTAAATAATCCTTTGTATAACCAAGTTCTTTTAATTTTTCAATCGAAACACCAATTTCTTCAGGTTTGAAATGAGTAAGTGGTGCATCAGTCATATCAAATCTTGTTGTTCCATCTTTGAAAACATAAACATTATGTTTTGCTCGCAATATACCTTTTTCAAGTGGTTCTGGAGTTTTGTTTTTAGAAATTGTTCCTATAACACCCTTTATTGTCTCAGGTAATGTTCTTTCTTTTACATTTTTTTGTGCGGTTTTTAGTTCTTCTGCAAGATTTATTTCTAAAGTTTCAATTCTGCCATTTCCTGCTGTTGTATGCTCTCCACAAGTACAAAAAAGCCTATAGGTTTTTTTATTACATTTTGGACATAATCTTGCACCTGCTTCGATTTCAATTTTTCCAACATTTGCTGCATTTCTAATTAATCTTTGATTTCCACCATAGTTCCCAATAGGAAATAATACATGTGGCGGGGGTCTCATTTTTCTAGCTGCAGCCTTTTCAGGTCTGCCCATCCTTGTACCAATCCTAAAAGGAGCTCGAGGTCTAATTGTTAAACCTGAAAGATTTGAAACAATTGAAATTGTGCTTTTTTTGTCTTTTAAATGTTTTATTCTTTTTGATTCAACTATTTTGTTTTCGTTTACAACCAAACCACAACAACAAATTATTGGTTTTGAATATCTTTCTAAAATCAGTTTTCCATCTCTATATTTATGAAGAGCTCCTAATTCAACAAGAATTTTTTTAATTTCTTTATCTTTTGGTAAAATAAGGTTTGAATTAACATCAATTTTTCCATTATATTTAATATAATTTGAAAGCAGAATGAGATCATCTGAAGAAATATCATGCCAAAAAAGATTGAACCAAGGGTGTAATGGAATTTTATATTTATTTGAAAGTTCAACTGCATCTTTCCAATTTGGCTCTTTAAGATTTATTTTTCTCCCAAATTCATCATTAATTTTTTTGTTTGTTTTTTCTTGACAGTCAATAACTTCTTTTTTTGTATATTTTTTTGGTAAATAATTTAATTTTTTCTGTAGTTCTTGAACCCACCATTCATATACATAACTTGAATCAGGGAGAAGTGAATTATTTTCGATAAATTCTCCAAAAGGAATTAATATTTCTCCTAGATCAATTATCTTTTCTATCTTTAATTTTTTAATATCTTTTAAATCGTTTATTTGGACTAAATCCTTGCTTTGTAGAAGTACTATCGGCCCTTCAATACTTGTACAAGGAGTTCCAATTGTACCCTTTCCAGGTCGCTCTGTTTTAAGCTGGGTACCTACTGCAATAAAATTATCAAGAAGATACATAGAAGCAGGATTTATTGCAGTTGATGCAAGACCTGCGGTTCTTGCCCGGCCATATCTTAATCTAAATCCTCCTTTTCTAGACGGATGAGAAAATACAGGCCTACCTGCGATAACCTCACCAATATATTTAGAAGATGGCAATATTTCAGGAATTACATTTTCATTTTTTCCACCGTTTTTATCTTTATTTACAAATATATCTAAAAAGTCCCATCCTTTTAATTTTAGTTTTTTTACATGTTTTAAAATTTTAGGAGCTTTAAGGCATAACCCCTCTGCAATAACTAAACAAGCACCTCCTCTCAATCGATTTGTGCCAACTCTTGGCAGATCTCTATAACCAGTAACCTCTTCATCTTCTGTTCCTTCTCCATTTATACAAATAGGGCAGTTACTTGTTATTTTATCTATTTCATCAACAGAAGGAGTATATTGTAGATGCTGTGCTCTTTTATAAAGAGGGATTTCTTCTTTATATCTTTCAATTTCGCCTTTCGTAGGTTTGTATTTATCAATACCTATTTCTCTCCTAACAACATCTGCAATTAAAACACTCATTGCCTGTCCTGTGCCACCTGCACTTCTAATAGGTCCTGAAAAAAATAAGTCAACATAATCAGAGCCATCTTTATTTTTACCGATTTTTACTTCTGCAATTCCTTCTAAAGGTGCGACTAAAACCCCTTCTGTTAATATAGCAAGACCGGTTCTAATTGCTTGGTCAATTGCATCTTCTGTTCTTTTAAAATTATATTTTTTATCTTTTACAATTTCTTTTGCAATTTCAAGTGAAACAAGTTCTCTATTCCCAATTTTTTTTGTTACCGATCTTATTTTTGGAGCAACCTCTTTTGGTCCAACGAGTTGCTCGACTCTAGAAGCAAGATCAAGTGCCTGAGGTATTTCAACTTTAAATTCAGGGTCAAAACCTTTTTTTCTTGCATCAGTTGCAATCGAGTAGCATAATTCAATATCTTTCTGTAATTTGCTAAAATACTCACGCATACTTGAGCTAACTGCAATATTATTGGATAGATCCCCGCCCATAAATGACCGCTCTAAAAATTTAACAAAAGTCTTAATGTAAAAAGTATGTTTAAAACTTTTTACTAAAATCCATCATCGTGACATTTCCTGATTTTAAATCCACTATTGGAAGCTTTGCTGAGTCGGGAATAAAGTTAAGCATCTTTTGGTAAGATGTCTGAGATTGCCAACTTGAAGCATTTAATAAAGTTACTCCCCTATATTCACCAATTTGGGCCAAATGAACATGACCTGTAACAAAAATATCAGGAATTTTGTCAATAACCATATAATCAATATGTTCAGGCGCAAGTGGTGTATATCCACCATATGTAGGAGCTAAATGATGCTTTCGAAGCATTGCTTTCATTGTTTCAATTGGTTCATTATATTTTAAATGTTGAATATTAGTTGCATAATCAAGTAGACTTTGACCGTGATAAGTTAAAACTTCTACACCATGTAAAGATAGGTAACATGGGTTCCCAATAAACTTAATGTTCATATCAGAAAATAAATCCTGGATTTCTTTTTCAAAAGTGGGTTGTGGTTCTGCAGGTCTTACTGCATCATGATTTCCGGGTTGCATAATTATCTCAATATGGTCTGGAATCATTCTAAGTTGTTCTGCAAGAGCCTCATACTGTCTATACACGTCAACAATTGATAGTTCTTTATCTTGACCAGGGTATATACCTATTCCATCAACTACATCTCCAGGAATAACAAGATATTTTATTTTCCCTGCTACATCTCTTTGTCTTGAGTTCCCAATCTGGCCATTAATCCATCTAAGAAATGCCTGCCATTGATCCTCCATGAATTGTTTACTTCCAATATGAATATCAGAAAGAAATGCAGAAAATATTGGAATGTTAGCTTTATGTTTTTCATTTTGGATGCTGATATCTGGATAAACAATATTTTTAATTATTAATAAATCACCGTTTTTACTTATATGGCCTCTTATTCCTACGATCTCATCAAGAACTACCTCATTTGCCATGCGTATTGTTTCATGATCAGTTTTTAGGGCAATACAAGTTGCAGTATCTGTTTCATCTTCAAGTTCAATTAATCTATGGCCATTAGTTGTAGTTCTAACCTGCTTAACAATTCCTACCATCTGAATATCTTTGATCCCTGAATTCTTTATTCTATTAATTGGAATAGCATTTGCAAGTTCTCTTCTTTGATTTCTTAAAATTTTTCTTAATGAGTTATATCTGTTTACAAAAAGCTTTGTAAAATCACTTGTATTTCCTTCACAAGTACTGTTGCCAGTTACATCCTTTAATATTTTAATTTCAGGTTCATAATCTTTAGCCTTTGGCTTCCAACCTTTAACTTTTTTTATATCTATTAACCTTGGAATGATTTCTTCTTGTGGTCCTTCATCAGGAATTTTTATTTCGTCCTCTTTATCAGGGTCATCATATTCAAGTTCAATTTCTTCAGAGGTGTCAAATATGTGCCCATTACCAAATATCTTAATTAGTTTTTTTGATTGGATTTCTTTAATTGAATTTAAGTTTATATTTGGTCCAGTAGACTGGTCTAATTTTGGTATTTGTTCAATATCTTTTATGTGGTTAAGAGTTAAAACAAGAGGAAATTCTTTAAGATTCTTTGTTAAAAAAGATGTAAATTCCTTAGGATCTTCTTTTGATAGAATGTAATCAAGAGTAGCAGGTTGAACGAATGTCCCATGTTCTGAAAATGATTTGATAATTGAGTCCATCTTTTTTTATCCCATAAAAATTGAGTTAGAAAAAGTATATGCAATAACAGGTTTTTAGAATTATGGTCGGACAAAAAAATTAGTATCTCAGCACTTCAAATTAAACTAATATATAAAATTTTCTATAGAAAATGTATTTTTTCGTAAAAAAATAACTTCTTGTAGTAATAAGCGAAAAAAAAACAAAAAATTTATTAAAAATTGCCAATTTTTAGAAAAGATTATAAAAGAGTAAAACAAACATTTAATTGAAAAGAAAAATTACAGGTAAAACGCCCATGATAAGCATTAAAATATACAAAAGAGGAAACGATATTCTTATTGGAGCTTGTGATGAGAATTTATTAGGGAAAAAATTTCAAGATGGTAAATTTCAAATAGATGTAAAAAAAGAGTTCTACGATGGGCAAAGAGTCAAACCTAAAAGTTTTTTAAAATATTTAGAAGAAGCAACTATAGCAAATCTTGTAGGCTCTGAAACTATAAAATGTGCAATAAAAATTGGATTAATTGATCCTGAAAGTGTCATTAAAATAAAAGGAATACCTCATGCTCAAATGGTGAGAATGTTATCCTAAGTTATTGATTTTTTCGAACATTTTTTTATAATGGGTACCTCTCCAGTAAATTTTATTACATTTTTTACAAATCCAAAATTTATCATTATTTTCAAACACTCTTTCAGGAACTTTTTCTTTTACCTCTTCTTTGTTAATTTTTGAAACTAACGCATTACATAAAATACATCGCGAAAGGATCTTTGTTTTTTCAGGTTTTATCTTATCTAAAACAGTTTTGATTTGTAAATCTATATCTGTTGTTTTAATATCGATATTTTTTATGTTTTCTCTTCTTGCCTGACTTATTAATTCTTTATCACGAGTTAATAGAATCCGGTTTTCTTTTTTTGCAATTCTTAATAATTCCAAATCTTCAATCACATTTTTTGCAAAAAATGTATCAAATCCATAGATTCGTAGCCATTTAGCAAGTGTCCCAAGCATTTGATCGCATAATAGTTTCATTTTATCAATTCATAATGTAGAAGTATTCCTGGACCAATTTTCTTTGCATTAATTAATTTTAGAGGGATGTTTTTTGAATTATTTATAATGCCTGATATTGATGGTGTATTTTCACCACCAATTACAATTGGCCCAATATAAAGAAAAATATCATCAACAAAACCTGATTTTAAAAAATTCCAGATAACCTTCCCGCCCCCTTCAACCATTAATTTTTTTATACCTCGGCATAAACATAACTCCATGAGTTCTTTCAAGTCGATTAGCCCATCTTTATTTTTTTTACTTTTTATTATCTCTACTTTATTTCCAAAATTCTTATTACATTCTCTTGAAGTTATAATCATAGTCTTTGAGACATCATTAACTGCCAGATAATTAATTGGTGTTTTACAATTTGAATCAAGAATTATTCTTATTGGTTGTTTTGGATTTTTTACATATTTTTCTTTAACAGTTAATTTTGGATTATCGTTAAGCACTGTATTAATCCCAACAAGAACAGCATCGCATTCATTTCTTAATTTATACATCCTTTTAATATCTTCTTCACAAGAAATTTTAATTTGTTTTCCAGAAGGAGAAGCAATTTTTCCATCTGCAGACATTGCGCAATTTATTATAACATATGGTCTTTTCATAAAAAATCACTTTGGATAAAGAGGACAGTCTTTTTTATTTTCTGGACATATGCCTTTACTATTACAAGCAGGCCCTGCCTTTTTAAAAATGATGGGAGCTATTTTTTTAACTTCTTGAAGCATTTTATTTGCAAGTTTTCTAATTTCCCATTGAGCCTGCAGACAGCATCTTAGCTCAAAAAAGTTGAGTAAAGAACGAGCATTCATTGTCACAATGATATTTGTACATGCAGCATTTGGGAGAACAAATCTACTATCTTGTGGAGGAATACCAAGCTCAAGAAGTTTATTGTACTCTTTCCAAATGTTTTCCATAACTACATCATAAGCTTTCTTCATTTTCATATTTTTTGCAATCGTTGGAGGAGTAACATAATTAGGTTTTTTAAAATCTACATAACGCTGACTTTGTTGTGCATAACTTGCAATTCGATGTCTAACTAACTGATGAGTTAAAGATCTACTAACATCACTTATTGCAAAAGTAAAACACGTATGTTCAATAACACTTGTATGCCCAAGTTTCATCACATGTTCAAGAATTGCATTTAACTCTTTTTTAGATGAATTATTTAATTCCTTAGGTTTTGCTTTACTGTGAGTAAGTTTTGCAGCCATAGCAGGTACTTTTTCAGGATTAGGGCTATATCCTATTAGTTTAACATTCATTAAATACTCCCCAAATTAGAAACCAGTATAAAATTTGCTTTTATTATTTTTGAGGTTAATCTTTTGACAAATTCATTAATATTTAATAATTAATAAAAACCATAAGCTTTTAAAAACCATTAGAATTACACTGAAACATAGTCTAATAAAAATAGGGAGGAAAAATATGCTTACATTTATTGTTACGTTTGTCCTATGTTTTATAAGCTATTTATTATTAACAACAGGCAGTGGAAACGACATAGTTATATTGAATAGTAGTTTTTTAAGTTGGAGTTACGCAGAAATAATCGTCGGAATTGTTCTCTCAGCAGTTGTCGGAATTGCATCTGGAAAAATCCTTGTTAAAAAGGATTTTAGAATGGCAAATCCAATAAGATGGTTAACATTTGTTATATATTTGATAGGGCCCTTTTTTATAGGTATGGCAAAAGCAAATTTTGACGTTGCGTATAGAGTAATTACTGGAAAAATAAATCCCGGTATAGTAAAAATTTCTCCAAAACTCAAGACAGACTTAGGCATTTCTATGCTTGCAAATTCAATAACACTTACTCCTGGAACTCTAAGCGTTGATATTGATGAAGATACAAACGACCTTTATATACACTGGATAAATGTTAAAAAAGAAGCTTTAAAAGAAAAACAAGTTGACTGCAAATATATTTGTGGAAATTTTCCTAAATGGGTGAGGAGGGTCGCAGAATGATTGGAGTTTTTAATACTGAATATTTAATTGTTCTAGGATTTCTCATTTTTGCAATAATTATCGCATTAATAAGAGTAATAAAAGGACCAACAGCGCCAGATAGAATTGTAGGACTTGATACAATTAATACTATTGTTATTGTAAGTATGGTAATATTTGGATTTATTACAGACTCTGTAATATATATCGATGTTGCAATAGTATATGCATTGTTATCTTTTATTTCAACTCTTTTTATTGCAAAATATTTAGAGGGAGGAGAATTTTAGATGTTATCAGAAATTGTTGATATAATTGTCTATATCTTTCTAGCAATAGGGGTTTTTTTTAATATACTTGCAAGTCTTGGACTATTAAGATTTCCAGACGTATATACAAGACTACATGCTGGAACTAAATGTACAACTTTTGGTTCAATTTTTTTATGCGGTTCAGTAATATTACTTGGTTTAAGAACATGGTTTTGGGGAAACTCGGACGGTTCAGTGTTGGTTCTTCATACCGCTATTGCATTAATTGCAATTTTAATTACAAATCCAACAGGAGCTCATGCACTTGCTAGAGCTGCACATAAAAGTGGGATTAAACCTACTGGAGCAGTTATAGATGAACTTGCTGTTAAACCACAAAAAAAGAGTACTAGTAAGAAAAAAGAGGTGAAAAAGTAATGACTGTTGAATGGCTTACAAATCTTGTTCATATATTAGTCCCAATAATAATTATTGTTGCCGCAATTTTTGCAATAACTCTAAAGGATCTTATTGCCGCGGCTATTGCTGTTGCAGCAATGAGTCTTCTTCTTTCACTGGAATTTTATATATTACACGCACCAGACGTAGCTATTGCTGAAGCAGGAGTTGGTGCATGCCTTACTACTGCAATTTTAGTAATATCAATTAGAGCTACGAAACGTAAGGAGGATGAAGTCTAATGTCACTTAGAAATATTGTCGGATTAATATTTTTTACAATAGTTGCAATTTTTCTTGTTTTTAGTGCTTTAATGATACACCCATTTGGACCTGAATTAGGACAAGAAGGATTTGACGCCCCAATGGATCAATATATTATTGACAACACTCAAAGAGAAACTGGTGCAGATAATGGAGTCACCTCAGTTGTATTTGACTACCGAGGTTTTGATACTTTAGGTGAAGCAACAGTGCTATTTACTGCTGTCGCTGGTGTTATAATGTTATTTAGGAGGAGAAAAAAATGATGGGAATGTCAAAGATTGTTAAAACAATCTCTAGTATCATATTTCCACTTTCCATGATCTATGGATTTTATGTTATCGCACATGGACATCTTACTCCAGGTGGTGGTTTTCAGGGAGGAGCTATTGTTGCATCAACATGTGCAATGATTCTGGTCTCGTTTGGATCAGTTTGGACTATGACCAAAATTAAAGAAAAACATCTTTCGGTTATCGAAAGTGTTGGCGCTCTTGGATTTATTGGTCTTGCATTTCTTGGAATTTTATTTGGAATTAACGTTTTTTTCAATAATTTTTTAGTAAATCAGAATATAATTCCAATTTTCAACGAAATCGGAAAAGGTCTAGCAAATATTAATACTGCAGGCGTTCTTCCTCTTATGAACTTTGCAGTTGGTATTAAGGTAATTGCGGGTCTTTTTGCAATTGTTCTTGTAATGGCCTATGCAACTAGATTAAAGGAGGGAAAATTGAATGATTTATAATATTCCTTACTTTGCAGTTGTTGGTCTGATATTATTAGGACTTGCCGCAGTTATTTTTAAAAGAAATCTTATAAAAATTGTAATCGGAATTACAATTATTGAAAGTGGTGTTAACTTATTTTTAATAACTCTTGCATTTAGAAAAGATAGTGTTGCACCAATCTATCATGGAACTGGAAGTAGACTTATGTCTTTGCCTGTTCCCCATGCATTAACTCTTACAAGTATTGTTATTGGTGTTGCTGTTCTTGCATTAATGCTTACTCTTATTATCCACATATATAGACATTATAAGACCTTAGATGCAAGAAAAATTGGGGGAGAAGAACAATGAGCGATATTTTAAACACACTTTTATCTCACTCTCCTGCTTTAATTGTTGCGATACCGTTATTTGGTGCATTTCTTACACCACTTATTGGAAAAATAAATGATAGATTAAGAAATATTTTTGCAATATTTATTGTTTTATTAACCACCTTTTTTGTTTATCTGCTTGTTTCTGATGTTTTTGCAAATGGTGTTCGTACTTATGTTTTTGGAGGTAGTACCAAGCTTGTAGGAGATAGTTTTGCTGTTAGAATTTTATTTGAAGTTGATGGGCTAAACGCCTTTATGGCAATTATTGCTTCTATTCTTGCAATAGCAGGGATTATTTATTCCTGGGCTTTTATGAAAGAAAATACTGGCCTTGACAAGTATTACACACTGATTCTTTTAATGATCGCCGGTATGTTCGGAATGATTCTTACAGGGGATATGTTTAACTTTTTTGTATTCATAGAAATTACATCAATTTCGTCTTGTGCACTTATTGCCTTCTGGACAAATAAAGGAAAAGCCGTTGATGCCGGATTTAAATATATTGTTGTAAGCTCAATAGGTGCTCTATTTATTTTATTTGCAATTGGAATTTTATATAGCCAATATAACGCATTAAATATGGCAGTAATTGCAAACTCTATTTCTTATGGATTTCTTGATAAAATCGCACTTGTTTTACTTATTTCAGGTCTTGCTATGAAAGCAGGAATAGTACCAATGCACATGTGGCTTCCAGATGCATATGGCCGGGCTCCTTCTTCGGTTACTATCTTATTAATCGGTGCAACACAGGCAAGCCTTTATGGAATTTTTAGGATAATATTTTCAGTATATGGTAATGTATTTAGCAATACAGAATTTTCAAATGTTTTTTCAGATACAGTACTTAATGTCAATTCAGTTGGTTGGTTTTTAATTGTACTAGCACTTTTAACTATGTTAATAGGAGTTCTAATGGCATTAAAACAATATAATTTAAAACGATTGATAGCTTTTGCAGCACTTGCTGAAATTGGATATATGCTATTAGGTTTAGGAGTAAGACTCGCCGCAAAATATGTTGAGTATGATATTCAGGGTAATATCACAGGTTTTGCATTTCACCAATATTCAAATGCTGCCCTTACTGGAAGTATCTTTCATATAATGAATGATGCACTAGATATCGGTCTGCTATTTCTGGTTGCCGGTGCAATATATTTAGTAACTAAAGAAACGTCTCTAAATAAGATGGGTGGCCTTGCAAGAAATATGAAATATACAACAATATTTTTTATTATAGGACTACTTGCAGTATCAGGAATTCCTCCATTAAATGGCTTTGCTTCGAAATTAATAATATATGAGTCAACTTTTAAATTGAATCCAATAATTGGCATTATTGCAATTCTTGCAAGTATCTTACTTTTGGCAGTATTTGTAAAAGTGTTTCATTCTGCATTTTTAGGACCAAAACAATCAAGTTTTAATGAGGTAAAAGAAGTCCCAAAGAGTATGTTATTTACTATGGGACTAATTACTTTCTTTATTATTTTCTTTGGCCTGTTTCCAAATCTAGTAATTGAAAATATTGTTCAACCTGCTGTTGAAGCAATTAATAATTATTCTGCATATATTGGAGGTGTAATCCCATGATATTTGTTGAATCTTTTTTAAAGACATTATTAACAGGTAGCGGGATATGGAACCCTCTTATTTGGATTGTGATAATAGTTATAACAATTCTATTGGTCTATATAATCCGGGGTTTTGGCAATAAAAAATATAAAAAAGATACAGAGCAAACCAAAGTATTTCTCTCAGGAAATCCTGAATATGAAAAAGAAGAAATGCATGTTAAAGCAAGTAATGTATATTGGGGATTTATGGAAACGCTTAATTGGCTTTACAAAAAACTTGACAAAATGCATACTGGAAATGTTAGTGATTATATTCTCTGGTTTGTAGTAATAATGGGATTATTATTTCTTATCATTGGGGTGATCTAAATGGAATTGCAAGAAATCTTAAGAGTATTAATTACAATAATGATTAGTGCCATTGGTCTTGCCGCCTTTGGAATTATTTTTGGATTACTTTATAAGGGTATCGACCGGAAAATCTCAGCTCATATGCAGGGAAGAGTAGGACCACCAATTAGACAGCCCTTTAGAGATATTAAAAAGCTTTTTATAAAGGAAAATATCGTCCCAGAAAATGCTATTCCTTGGATTTTTCATCTTGCTCCGATGGTTGGCCTTGTAGCAACAATTTCGATTCTTCTATATTTGCCAATTGGAGGTTTTTCACCGATTGCATCCGATTATGGAGATCTTATACTAATTTTATATTTGTTAATTATCCCATCTCTTGCTTTAGTAATTGGTGGATTTGCATCTGGATCTCCTTATGCAACAGTCGGTGCACAAAGAGAAATGGCAATTATGATAGCATATGAATTCCCCCTGGCAATAATTATTATGACTATAGCGTGGAAATTAAGCTCAACTGAATTTGGAGCAGTTTTAATTGATAAACCATTTGCAATATCAACAATTACAAGTATTCCAGTCTGGAGTATTGTAGGCCCCCTTGGTTTTATTGGTTTTATTTTACTATTAATCTCTCTTGTATTAGTAACTCCTGCAGAACTTTCTAAAATACCATTTGATGCCTCTGAAGCAGAGACAGAGATTGGAGGTGGTTTATTAGTCGAATATTCGGGTAGAAATCTAGGTATTTTTTATCTTATGGATAGTGTGAAAACCATAGTTATGGCATCCCTTATCGTTGCTTTGTTCTTCCCTTACAATATATCTAACTTTATTGGACTTGAGACAGGAAGTTATCCTGCATATGCTGCAGATATTATTTTTTATCTTATAAAGATATTAATCATAATTGTTTTTTCGGTTACGTTAATAAGAGTTGCCGTCGCACGTTTAAAAATCGATCAGATAGTTTATTCATATTGGATTCCAATAACCCTCATTGCTCTTATAGGTCTTATATGCATAATGTGGGATGGAATTATGATGAATGAGTGGGGAATACCAAGAATAGTTGAAATACTAGGTTTTGTATAATAATTACGAGTTAATATTCTTTAAATAATTTATCATAAAGTTTAGTATAAAATGTATCATAATTATATTAAACAAGTTTTTTATTTGAGTGAATGAAAAAACATGTACAAAAAAAATTTTTCAATAATTTTTTTTCTTTTACCCTCAATTCTTTTAATAATTGGAATTTTATTTTTCCCTTATGAAAAACATGAAGAATACAACATGGCTCTAACCTCAATAAATTTTGTTGGTTTGTTTTTACTAGCCTTTGGATATTTGTTTAGAAAAAAAGAAAAATCACATTTAATTAAGATATTTGGTTGGACATTAGTTGCATTTTTTTGGTCAACTCAAATAAACTATCTCTATTTTTATGAGGGCGGAGATTTTGTAAATGCATTCTTTGTTATTGCTGGTGTATTTGTATTGTTTTATATATCATATCATGAAATGCTTTCAATTGAAAAAAAAGATTCTGTTAGTTGTTTGAACTGGATTGCAGGAGCTGCAGCAATTGCAGGAATCATTTACTCAGTTATTGAACTTACACCACTTCAAATGTGGCTTAGGGAAATTGTTGCTTCACAAAGTGCTTATGCTTTAGAAATTTTTGTTGATAATGTAGACGTAAATGGCATCTTTATTTCTTGGCAAACTGCAACAATAAACCTTATATTCGGGTGCACGGCGGTTCAATCAATGGTTTTATTTGTGGGAATTATTCTACCTCTTCCAACTGCAGACTTAAAACGAAAGATAATTGGCCTTGCAATAACAATCGTTCCTGTTTATTTTTTAAATTTGATAAGAAATGCACTTGTAATTTTCTTAACTGGAACTTATGGAGACGATTTTTTTCCAACAGCACATAATGTTATAGCAAAAATTCTCAGTTTAATTGCATTGATAATCCTTCTTTTTATTTTAATTAAAATTCTTCCTGAAGTTTTTGATGAGATATCCTGTATTGTTGATCTTCCAAAAAGAAAAGGACCTATTGAAAGTTTTTTTAAAAAAATTGTTAGGGGAAAAAAATAAATATGAAATTTGCAAAAGGCTCAATTTCATGGATTTCAAGTACTTTATTTGTTGCAGTTATTTTCTTTGTAATTTTTCTTATTTTTTATAAAAAAGAAATTTCAATTATTTTTTTGATTTTGTTTTTAATTGTTTTATCAAAAGCAATCTGTTTTATTATATTTTTTAGAGATCCAGAAAGAGTTATTGGTAATGGGATTACTTCTAGTGCTGATGGGAAAATAAGAGAGATTTGTAAAAAAGAAGATATTGATATTGGTAATTGTTATTTTGTTTCTACTTTTATGAACATTAATAATGTTCATGTAAACAGGACTCCTCTTGGTTGTAATGTAATTAGTATTAAACACTTGAAGGGTTCACATGTTCCTGCTTTTAAAAAGGAATCAGAAAAAAACGAAAGAGTAATTACTGTTATTGATACAAAAATTGGAAGAATAAAAATTATTCTAATTGCAGGTACAATTGCTCGAAGAATTGTTACTTATATTAAAAAAGGAGATGAACTTAAAAAAGGTGAAAGGATTGGTATTATCAGATTTGGTTCACGTGTAGATTTATATATTCCAACTGAAAAAATAAAAACTATTACTGTAAAAGTTGGAGACAAAATTAAAGCGGGGGAAACAACAATTGCAAAAATCAATGATTAGTTTACTCTCTGTTGCAGATTCTATCTCTATTTTAAATGCAATTTTTGGGTTGCTTTCAATAATTGTTTTATTTGGAAATTTTGATTTTGAAATATCTATTAAACTTCGCGTGTCAATTTCTTTTATCTTACTTGCAATACTTGCAGATGGTCTTGATGGAATTGCTGCAAGAAAACTTGGAAAAAGTGAGATTGGAGAGATTTTAGATTCGATGGCCGATATGACTTCTTTTGTTATTGCCCCTGCAATTTTTATTTATTTCATTTATTCTCAATCTTTTGATTTTTTTAACTATAGTAATATTTATCTTCTTGTAGCATTAGTTTTTTATCTATCCTTTGGAATTATTAGACTTGCATCTTTTCATCTTATGAAAGAGAAAAGATATTTTGTAGGAATGCCTACACCGGCTAGTACTATTATTTTGGTAATCCCTGCTTATTTTAAAATTGATTTTATCTATATTTTACCAATTGTAGTAATTATTGGTGCCTTAATGGCATCTATTATTAGATTTCCAAAACCCAGAACTAAAATGGATCTTATTGCAACAATTTTGATTCTTTTAACATTAATATTTGGTAAAAATTATTATGGAATTGCCCCAATAACCCTTTTAATTGCAATTCTATTTTATGTTATATTAAGTCCGATTTATTACAATTTTTTTAAAAAAAGACAATAAAAACATTTCTAAACATAAAATGCATTACATGCTGCTGTTTATGGATGATATACCCAAAATTGGAATTACTGGAATGCCAAGTGTAGGAAAAACAGAAACTTTGTTAAAAATTATTTCTTCTCTTGAAGAACATGGTTATACTGTTGAAGGAATGATAACTGAACCCATCATTAAAAAGAAAAAACGCGTTGGGTTTTATGTAACTGACTGGCAGACAAAAGAAAAGGAAGTTTTTGCCCACATTGACTTTGATTTAAAAGAAAAAGTAGGTAAATATGGTGTAAACATCGAAGCACTAGATAAAGTCGGCATTCCTGCTATTGAAAAGGCAATTAATGATGAAGATATTAATATAATAGTAATTGATGAAATCGGTAAAATGGAGATGCTTTCAGAAAAATTCTGTGAAATGGTAATCGAAGCACTTGATTCTGATAAACCAATTATGGTTACACTCCATAAAAAATCTAGAACACCGCTACTTCAAGATGTAAGACGTCGTGATGATATAAGAATATTAGAGGTAACTCCAGTAAATAGAAATCTACTTCCTTATAAAATTGAAAAAATTATGGAAGAAAAATTACCTCCTTTGTTTTAATATGAAAAAAAATTCAAACATTCAATCTGTTACTGAAGGAAAAACAGATATTTTTGTCTTTAAAAACAAAGAATCAAATAAGGGGCCTGGTACCAAAGATAAAATGCCATTTTATAATCCTTCTATGGAGCTTAATAGGGATTTATCAATCATTGTTTGCCAGTGGTTAATAAATAACAACAAATCTATAGATATCTGTGACGGACTTGCAGCATCAGGTATTCGTGGTTTAAGATTTGCAAATGAACTTTCAGGAGATTTTAATGTTACAATAAATGATTTGAGCACTGATGCATATAATTTAATTAATAAAAATATTCAAAGTTTAAAACTTAAAAATGTATCATCCTCAAATGAAAATTTAAACATATTGCTTTCAAAAAATAAGTTTCATTATATCGATATCGATCCCTTTGGTTCACCTGTTTATTTTATTGATTCAGCATTGAGAAGTATCAAAAACAATGGAATTATTGCTTGTACTGCAACAGATACTGCAACTCTTTGTGGAACATATCCAAAGGTTTGTTTTAGAAGATACGGCGCTGTTCCTTTTCATTCTGTTGTTATGAAAGAAATTGGACTTAGAATACTACTAGGTTTTATTTGTAGAACCGCAGGAGTTTTTGATAAAGCAATCAAACCTTTGGTTTGTTATTCTACAGATCATTATTTTAGGGTTTATGTTCAAATTGCGAGTGGAACTAGCAATGCAAATGAGTGTATGAAAAATTATTCCCAGGTTAAATCAAAAGAATTTATAGGAGCTGAAACTATAAAAAATGATATCGGTCCGATTTGGAAAGGAAAATTACAAAATAAAAGAGTGTTAGATGAACTAATAACAATTCTTTCAGAAAAACAACTAAAAACAAAAAACAAAACTTGGAAATTACTTTATTTACTGAATGAAGAAGCAGATGCCCCTATGTTTTTTTACACATCAAATAGTCTTGCATCTACTTTAAAAACATCACCTCCAAAATTAGAAACAATTTTTAAAAAAATAAAAAATAAAGGATTTGAAATTTCTAAAACTCATTTTTGTTCTACTGGTTTTAAAACAAATGCTCCAATAAAAGAAATAGAAAAAGTGTTTAAATTAAAATTGATATAGGTATAAATATATGGCTAAATTAAAAGTTGGAGTTTTAGCATCTGGGGGCGGAACAGATCTTCAGAGTATCATTGATGCATCTGAAAATGGCTTAATTAATGCAGAGGTTATTGCCGTAATAAGTGACAACAAAGATGCTTTTGCATTAAAAAGAGCTAAAAAACATAAGATAAAAGCAATTTTTATTGAAACAAAACGAAAGAAAAGCAATATTATTGATAATGAAATTGATAAGATTCTCAGAGAAAACAAAATAGAACTTGTTGTTGGCGCAGGTTACATGAGAATGCTTACATCTGATTTTGTAAAAAAATGGTATGGTAAAATTATAAATATTCATCCAGCACTTTTACCTTCTTTCAAAGGGACAAACGGTCAAGGAGACGCACTTGATTATGGTGTAAAAATATCGGGCTGCACAACCCATTTTATGGATGAAAAAATGGATAATGGTCCAATCATTTTACAAGCAGCAGTAAAAGTTATGCCTGATGATGATAGGGGCAAACTAGCTAATAGAATACTTGAGGTTGAACATCAAATTCTTCCTAGATCAATACAGTTATTTGCACAGGGTCGATTAAAGATTATCGGAAGAAAAGTAAAAATTAAGAAAGGCGATAGCTGGAAGGATAAATATAAAACATTTCCTGATGTACTTTATCCAGAGGGTTACTAAATATCATGGATTATAATAAAACAAAAAAATGGCTTTATTCTTTTGAAAAATTTGGTATTAAATTAGGTTTAGATAGAATTACTCATATCTGTAAAAAACTTGGAAATCCACAAAAAAATTATAAGATTATTCATGTAGGCGGAACAAATGGTAAAGGATCTGTTTGTAAAATTCTAGGTTCAATATTAAATGTAGGTGGTTATAATGTTGGTATATATTTATCACCTCATCTTCAAAGGTTTTCCGAACGTTTTATTATTAACAACGAAGAAATCTCAGAAAAAGAAGTTGTAAATCTTGTTGAAAAAATTAAGCCAATTGTTGATGATATGATAAAAAATGAAAACATTCCAACATTTTTTGAAATAGTTACTGCAATTGCATTTCAATATTTTTCAGATAAAAAAGTTGATTATGCAATAATAGAAGTTGGACTTGGTGGTAGATTTGATGCAACAAATATTGTAAATCCTGAAATATCAGTAATTACCAATGTGTCGCTTGAACATCAAAATATTTTAGGAAAAACAATTGAAAAAATTGCTTATGAAAAATCAGGCATAATAAAAGAAAAAGTTACATTAATTACTGGTGCAACAGATAAAGGTCTTGATGTAATTAAAAAAATTGCAAAAGAAAAAAATTCAGATGTTACAGTTGTCAGAAATAAAAATTGGAGAAAAATAAAGGGAGGTGTTGACTGGCAGGAATTTGAAATAAATGGCTCACTAAAAAATTACATAATAAAAACATCATTAATTGGAAAAATTCAAGGTGAAAACATTGCAATTTCAATAAATGCAATAGAAACTCTACAAATGAAAGGATTATACATATCTGAAAATAGTATTTTTGAAGGAATTGAAAAATCATCTAATCCTGGTAGAATGGAAATAATTGATTTTGAACCGATGATTCTTGTTGATGGAGCTCACAATATTACAGCAATGCACTCCTTAAAAAATACATTAGAAAATGATTTTGTATATGAAAGACTTATTCTTGTTATCGGAATTCTTTCTGATAAAAATGTTAAAGGAATTTTAGAGATAATAACTCCTTTGGCAGATATAGTAATTTTAACAAAATCTGAAAATAAAAGAGCATCAGATCCGTCGAAGTTAAAAGAAATGATTAATGAAAAAGAAGTTACAATAAAAAATAAAATTTCTAATGCTGTTGAATATGCAAAAAGAATTGCAAATAAACAAGATTTAATTTTAATTACGGGTTCTCTTTATACAGTTGGTGAAGCAAAAGATTATTTTTACAATAATTTCAAAAACAGTTAATATTAGAAATGTGATAATTTGTTGGTTTGTATGTTTAACAATTGGAGTATTAAAAAGATATTTGCATTGTTTTTACCGCTTTTACTAATAATTGCAATAATTCAAGTTTTAATGTTTATCTATAGCCAAAATATGTATATTCATTTTGGAATATCATTTCTTGCATTATTTGCAGCTCTTTTGCTTTTTCATTCTGTAAATATTAAACTAAAATATGGTAAGAAAAAATAAAAAAAGGGTTTTATATTAAAAACCCAAAAGATATTTTAATGCAGGGAAAGAATATATAAATCTTCCCAACAGTTTTTGAAACAACGGAGAATTTAATGCTTTTATTTTTGGAATTTTTACTGTAAATGTACCCTCTCCACTGAATAAACCTGTTGCATCTTCTGCTTTGGCTGTAATAATATATGTCCCTTTAGAAGTATATGTATGACATACCTCAACAGGTGTACATGCTGGATACCAATCTGTTATTTCGGTATCTCCATCTCCCCAGTCTATATGATATCTTACCTGGTCGCCATTGTCATCAAATGAATGGAACTGCCAACATAATTCTACATTTGGTTTCCCTGTCGTAGGCCCGTCAATTGTAGGAATAGTTGGTGGTACTGGGTCTCCCTTGGTTGTAAGTTGAAAGCACATATCTGCAGAATAACCAAATACATCATATGTATCAGTCCAATCTGGGAAACCTAAGAGTTCACTTCTAAAAACAGCTTCATGAAGTAATACCTGATCATCATGTAATCCCCAACCCGATTGTGGTGGGAAGAATCCTACTCCTCTTATTACAAGCCAGAACTTTTCATCTGCAGGAAATTGATAATTTTCGTCCAAATCGACTGAAAATTCATAGTATATAGATGCATCAGGTGGTGGATTTTCTTCAATTAAGGTTTCTGTATATGTAGAATTATCAAAAACTAAAGGACCAATATACACAGATCCTGGTTTTTCTCCAGTACCATCGTCATAATAAAATGTTATTTCCCATGGCCAATGGACTTTATTGTAGTTATCATCATCGTTCCAATATCCGCCAACCCAATGTACATCACATACTTCTGTTGGTTCTTCAAACATAAAATCATCTGCACATTCTGCATAAAATGGATATTGATCGTCTTTTTGAGATGCGCCTAATCCAGTATATTCCATTCCGTTATCCCAGACTATATCTCCTCTTGCACCGTTAGCAAGACCAATATTTTCTGTAGTCAATTCAATTTTATTTTTTTTAACCTGGGTATTTGCTATTGCAACAGATGAAAAAACCATCGCCATTGCAATAAACAAAACAATAGCTCCCTTTATAAAATACCTATCTCTTTTCACGTATCTCACTACCTCCCTCTAAAAACATAATAAAATAATTGTTCTATTATTTATAATTTGTCACAATTCAGTAGTTCATAAATATAAAATCTTTTAAAGACCAATGTTTTTTTTAGTTTTATCTCCAAAAATTTAATAGGACTAATTTAATCTGCTAAAAATAATGTTTGAAAAAAGAAGTGAACGTGAACTAATATTTATTTATGCAATTATAGCAATTGTTGCAGCATTAGTTGCTGGGTTTTATAATCATATCACAGGTGTTGATATTTATTATAATATTTTTGCCGCAAATGTAATATTTTTTTGTATGTTTTACATACTTTATTTACCAATAAAAGTAAAAAGAGCAAGAGAAAAAGAAGAAAAAAAGAAAAAGAAATAAAATAGCAAATCCTGCAAATATTTGATATATAATAACAATATTATCGATTTTTGTGACAGAATATAATCCTATAATAATTGATGTGAAAACACTTGATAATGCAAAAAAATTAATGCAAAATATTGGTAGTGATCCAAAAAGTATTGAAATAATGGCACCTAAAGCAGTTTTAAAGGTAATAAAACTAGAAAACATTGTTTTACAGGATGCAATAATTATCAAACAAGATATGCTTTCTATTGGAGGCGAAGTTGCAGTTCCTAAAAAAACATTTGAGCTTTTTGAAAAAACTGGTGATATTTTAATAATGGGGACCTTAAAACAATTGACAGAACTTGTTGGAAAATTAAATAGACATTATTCTAGACTGAAAAAAATATCTAAAGAACTAGCATTGGTATTAAAGGATGTTAAATAAATTTTTAAAAATTGGGAATAAAAAAATTTTTCTAGGAAAAAAAACAATAATTATGGGTATTTTAAATGTCACACCTGATTCTTTTTCAGATGGAGGGAAATTTTTTTCTAAAGATTCCGCAGTTAAACAAGCAATTAAAATGGAAAAAGAAGGAGCTGATATTATAGATATTGGAGGGGAATCAACTAGGCCTGGTGCAAAAAAAGTTACTTTGGACGAAGAATTAAAACGGGTAATTCCAATTATAAATGAACTTAATAAAAAAATAAGAATTCCAATTTCTGTTGATACATATAAGTCAAAAATTGCTAAAGAAGCAATTGAGAGAGGGGCAAGTATGATTAATGATATTACTGCCCTTCGTGGTGATAAAAACCTTTCAAAAATTATTGCTGAGTATAATATCCCAATTTGTCTTATGCACATGAAAGGTATGCCTCAAAACATGCAGATTAATCCTACATATAACAAAGTTTTAACAGAAATTTATGCTTTTTTAAAAGAACGGGCAGAGTTTGCAATATCATCTGGGATAAAAAAAGAAAAAATCATTATCGATCCAGGCATAGGTTTTGGTAAAAGAACAGGTGAAGGAATAGAGGATAATTGCGAAATAATAAGTCGTATTTCTGAACTTAAGAGTCTTGGTTTTCCAATAATGATTGGTGTTTCAAGAAAAACATTTATTGGCAATATTTGTGGTAAAACAAAACCTTTGCCAGTTATAGATAGGCTTGAGGGAAGTCTTGCTGCTGCAGGTATTGCTGCATGTAATGGTGCAGATATAATTCGTGTTCATGATGTAAAAGAAACCCGAAGGTTTTTTGATATACTCGATAGTATTATTAGGCGTTAATGATGAAAGAAAAAGATGTTAAGAAAATAGTAAAGAAAAGTTACAGTGCGATTGCTAAGAAAAAAAATTGCAGCTGTTGTAAATCCCAAAACGAAGTAGATATCTCAAAATCTATTGGATATTCTGATGAAGAAATTAACGTTGCATCTGAAGCAAACCTTGGTCTTGGATGTGGAAATCCAATTGCACTTGCAAATATTAGAAAAGGAGATATTTTATTGGATCTGGGTTCAGGAGCAGGCTTTGACTCATTTCTTGCAGCAAAAAAATTAGGTGATTCTGGAATGGTTATTGGAATTGATATGACTCCTGAAATGATTGAAAAATCAACTAAAATTGCGAAAAAATATGGCTATAAAAATGTAGAATTTAGACTTGGAGATATTGATAATTTACCTTTTGAAAATGAATTTTTTGATAAAATTATTAGTAATTGTGTTATTAATCTTGCACCTGACAAATTAAAGGTTTTCAAAGAAGCATATAGAGTCTTAAAAACTAATGGAAAAATGTATATTTCAGATATTGTCTTACTTGAAGAATTAACTGATGAGCAAAGAAACGACAAAAACCTTATTGCAGGATGTGTGGGTGGTGCTTTATTAAAAAAAGAATATCTGAAAATAATAAAAAATGCTGGTTTTAATTATAAAATTATAGGGGAAGATAAAGAAATAAGTAAAAGACAATATCAAGGAATTAAACTTGAAAGTTTGAAAGTTGAGCTTTTTAAATAGGTTTAATCTTCATCATCTAGTTTTTCAAGTTCTTTATCATGTTTCATTCCCCATGGAGCCCACAGGCCTCCAAGTATTCCACCTACTACAAGTAATGAAACAATGAAAATCGCAAGATTTTGATAATGATTTACTTCATCTGCAAAAAAGAAAAGCCATATTATCCAAAATATCATTAATAAAAATGGAACAATAATTGAAGCAACAACTCTTGATTTAAACCCTTTAATTTTAAAAATTTGTTTACCTTCCTTTGGCATGTATTTTAAGCCCCATGATGCCCATGATCCACCAAGTGTTAAAAATACAACAAGGATTGATATTAGTATTATTGCAAAATTTTGATATCCATTGTAATCACCTGCAAAAAATGCTAGCCAAACTATTAAAAAAATAAGCCAACCAATACCCACACCAATAGATAGTGATACTCTCCAACCTTTTGGTTTTGGACATTTATCATTTTTCATAATTTTATTCCTCCCAATTGTTTCTATAATAATTATTTACTATTAAAATGCAATCTATGTAGAAAAACACATTAAGTAAAAATTAATACTCGGTGTGTGAAAAACATGGATGATCCTGTTTGTCCTCTTGATTACCGATATGGTAGAAAGGAATTAAAAGAAATATTTGGAGAAAAAAAACGTTTACAATATTTACTTGATGTTGAATCAGCTCTTGCAAAAGCTCATGCAAAAATTGGCAATATTTCAAAAAGTGCAGCTGATGAAATTTCAAAAAAATCATCAACAAGATTTGTAAAAGTTGAAAGAATAAAAGAAATTGAACGCGAAACAAAACATGATATAATGGCAGTGACACGCGCACTTGCTGAGCAATGCAAAAGTGATGCAAGTAAATATGTTCATCTTGGTGCAACAAGTTATGATATTGTTGATACTGCAAATGCCCTACAGTTTGCAGATTCAACTGAGTACATTAGGAAGAACTTAAAAGAACTTAGAACTACTTTTGTTAAACTTGCAAAAAAATATAAAACAACTATTATGTCTGGAAGAACCCATGGACAACAGTCAACTCCTATTACTTTTGGTCTAAAAATGGCTGGTTTCGCAATGGAAATTGATAGGCATCTTGAACGTATTTTTGAATGTAAAAGCAGACTTTTAGTTGGAAAGCTTTCTGGTGCAGTTGGAACAGGCGCTGCTCTAGGAAAGAATGCTTTGAAATTACAAGAAGAGATGCTAAAAAATTTAAAACTAGGAGTTGAAGATGTCTCAACCCAGATTGTATGTAGGGATAGATACAACGAACTACTTGGAGTTTTATGTAATATTGCTACAAGTATGGAAAAATTTGCAACAGAAATTCGTAATCTACAACGTGATGAAATAGGTGAAGTTGCTGAATCATTTGAGGCGAAAAAACAGGTTGGTTCTTCTACTATGCCACATAAAAGAAATCCAATTACTTGTGAACAGATTTGTGGTCTTGCCCGTATTGTAAGAGGCTTTAGTATTCCAACTTATGAAAACGCTATTCAATGGCATGAACGTGATCTTTGTAATTCATCTTCTGAACGTTTTATATTATCACATTCAATAATTCTAACTGATTGGGTAGTATATCAAACAAATACTGTCTTTAAAAATCTTAAAGTATTTCCTGAGAAAATGAAAATAAATTTAGAGATATCAAAGGGACTTCCTATGGCTGAATCATTAATGACAACCTTAATTTCAAAAGGTATGAGTAGGGGAAAAGCGCATGAACTTATGAGAAAAATTTCTTTAAAAGCTGTTCAAAAAAGTAAGACATTAAAAGAAGTTTTTTCAGAAGAAAATAAAAAATTAAAACTTCTTTCTGAAAAAGAAATAAAAGATTCAATAAAACCTGAAAATTATATAGGTGTTACTGAAAAAATTATTGAAAAAGTAATAAAGAGACTTGAGAGATAAGATATGATGAATATATTAGAAAAAATAACATCAAATACACAGGAAATAGTAACAATTAGTGAGCTAAAAGAAATATTAAATAAAGATAAACCAAAAGGATACATTGGTTTTGAACCATCAGGTACAGTTCATCTAGGTTGGAAGATCTGTACTAAAAAAATAAATGATTTTTTAGAATGCGGTTTTGATTTTACAGTTCTTCTCGCAGATTGGCACGCTTATATTAATGACAAGCTTGATGGAGATATTGAAAAAATAAAACTTTGCGGTAAATATATGCAAGATTGTTTTGCTGCAATGGGTGTTGACAAAAAAAAGGTAAAATTTGTTTACGCAAGTGATTATGTATCCGATCCAAGTTATTGGGAACTTGTTTTGAGAACAGCAAAAGCAACCTCTCTTGCACGTGTAAAAAGAGCTATGGATATAATGGGTAGAGAGGAAAAAGAAGCAGATAAGGATCTTTCAAAATTATTTTATCCAGCTATGCAGGTTTCAGATATTTTCTATTTAGATGTAGATGTAGCATATGGAGGAATGGATCAGCGTCATGCACATATGCTTGCAAGAGATGTTTCAAATAAAGTTTCAAGAAAAAAAGTTGTAGCAATTCATACTCCTCTTTTAACAGGTCTCCAAGCAGGAGGGCGTATGAATCCAGTTGAAGTTAAAATGAGCAAAAGTAAACCTGAATCAATGATTTCAATCCATGATGAACCAGATAGTGTAAAAAAGAAAATAAAAAAGGCATATTGTCCAGAAGGACAAATTGAGGGAAATCCAATTCTTGAGATATGTAAGTTTGTAATATTTCCAGAACTCAATGGAGAAAAATTTTTAGTTAAAAGGCCTGAAAAATATGGTGGAAATCTAGAGTTTAATTCATACAAAGAGCTTGAAGAAACCTTTGCAGATAGATTATTACATCCTCTTGATATAAAGACTGCATCTGCTGATTATATTAATAAAATTCTTGAACCAATTCAGAAGTATTTTGAAAGCCATAAAGAAAATTTTGAAAAGATGAAAAAATTAGGTATTTTGTCTATTTGATTTGTATTCTAAGGAAAGCATTTGTGAAGACAGTTTTAGAGAAATATACAGTATTAAGATTTCTAAAAGCAAAATTAAAATATAAACAAAAACTGGATATTCAAAAAAACTATCAATAAAAAACCTTATTAATGAAATTCCACCTAAAATTATGAAAAGAATCATGGCAACACTATAAAGCAAAATAATATCTGACTTTTTTCCTACATATTTAACGCCTAGAGGAACAGATATTATTACACCTGCAATATAAGAAAAACAAAGAAACCATACCAAGAAAAATAAATTATCAAGACCAATAAAGATTGATATATATGGAATAACAGGTATTGCTGTTAAAAAACAAAGAGAAAGTGCTGAGGTTTTTCCAAATATTATAACATCATTTTTAATTGGAATGTGTCTAACAAGCCACATCGTTTTTTCTTCGTTTAAAAAAAGATTAAGAGAAGGAAATACGGCTGTATACATAACAACAATAAAAATTGATAGATAAAGAAACATTGAAGGAAGAAATCCCGCCATTGTCTCCCTTAGATATTCAGGTATTAAGATTTCATCCCCATAAAGATAAAGATACCCTGAAAATAAACCTGTAGAAATCGAAGTTATAATAAAGGAAAGTAAAAGCTTATCCCTCCATAGAACCGTTGTTTCCCTGTAAAAAATTGCTTTAATTACCCCGCGCATTTTTACACTTACTCTATCCTTTGTTCTTTCTTTTCTTTTTGCAAATAAATATGAAGATATGCTATTATTGACACTCCAAGCAGCATGAATTACTGCTAAAGGAATGGTTAGTAAAACATATAGTGGATGTCTCCCCTGAAAATAAAGGGCAAATAAAATCAGTGAAGGAATAAGTCTAATTCTATAGGTTGAAAAAAAGTTAATACATATTGAAAAACCAATAAAAACTGCTGCAATTACCCCCAAAGTAAATTGAAAATACTCAATTGGATAATATACATTTATTCTAAACATTGAAAGAGTTATAAGATATAAAGCTGAAAATGAAAACCAAATTATAAGTTGGGTAATAAGCACTGCGATAAATATTTCAAAAACCGTTTTCTTCTGATTTTTTTGAGTAGAAAGTGTATAAGAAAGAGGGGCTGATTTAATGTAATTTGTATGAACGTCTGCAGTTGTCTTTAACATAAATACAAAAAATATTGTGAAAAACAAGTCTTCTAAACTTAGATTAAAATTGGTATCAATATAGATAAAGTAATAACTTGCAAATGAAAAAATTATAATTGAAAAGAGTGTCATTCCTGAAAAAATAAAATATAGTACTGGAGATTCTTTTATTTTTGTAATTAAGTTCCGTGAATTTTCCTTTATTATTATTTTTGAAGTCTCAAACATTTATTTCGTCCTTTATGTGAAAATATGATTCTTCTATACTACCATATTTTGATACCAATGTTGATACTTTGTTGAAATGAATTATACGCCCTCTCATAACAATGTATACTAAATTAGCTATTTTTTCAACAAGTTGCGTTGAATGGGTAGCAATTACTGTTGTTCCTTTTTTATTTTTAATAAAATCTTGAATTGCTCTTGATGTTAGTGGGTCTAAACCATAGACTGGCTCGTCTAATAATAAGTTTTTTGGATTATGCATTATTGCTGATGTCATAGATATTTTTTGTTTCATACCTTTAGAATAACTACCAATTTCATAATCTAAAAAGTCATAAATTCCAATCATCTTTGTTATTTCATTTATTCTATCTTCAGCATCATTTAATTTTCTCAGAGATGCTATATAAAATAAAAATTCTCTACCAGTTAATCGTTCGTACATATCTGGCATTTCGGGAAGGTAACCTATTTGTTCTCTTGCCTTAATTGAGTCTTTTATTATCGAGTAACCATCTACAGATATTTTCCCACGATCAAATGGTAATATACCCGTACATATCTTCAAAAGTGTAGTTTTACCCGCGCCATTTTCACCCATAATTGCAAATACATTTGAATCATCAAATTTGAAACTTACATTATCTAAAGCTAAAATTTTTCCATAACGTTTTGTAACATTATTTACAATAATCATTCAGTAAAGGTGATATATTTTTATGATAAAAAGATATATGAAAGAAAAAAATTAAGATTTAAATGATATTTCTTTTAATTTAAATGTCTTTTTCTTATTTTTTGATTCAATAATTGCCAATATAAAACCAATAAATGCAAAAAACAAACTTATTATAAAAATCATAAGCGAAAAAGCTACTAATTTATGAGCAGCAATACCAAAAGGTGTAAATAACAATATTAGTGCCGCCTCTCTGGTTCCTAAGCCTCCAATAGATATGGGCATCGTAGCTAAAATTGCAGCAATTGTAAAAAGAACAATAAAAAGCGGAAAAGAAATATCTATTCCTAAAAAAATTGCTAAAATATATAGATAAGTATATTCACTTATTTGGACAATAAAACTTATACCAAATGGATATAATAATTCTTTTATTTTTGGAAAATCTTTATAAAAAGTATAAGAAAAATTTGTAAAATATGTTTTTAATTTCTTTGGAATAAAAATTTTAATAAAAAAATTTATAATTTTTTCTCCACGTTCTTTATTGATAAAAATCAAATAAATTATTGACATAATAGAAATATAAACAAAAACCAAAATAAATATTTCAAAATTTTCTGAAGCAAATAAAATTGCAGAAATTAAAACAATGATATAAAAAGCAACACAATCTATTACTTGAAAAATAATTATATTAACAAACAATTTACCTGTTGGTTCGTCTGTTTCTTCCTTTAGATATATAACCTTTGCATATGTTCCTAAATTTCCAGGTGTAATTATACCATAAAAACGACCTATTAGAATTAATTTCAAGGACTTAAAAAAACTAATACTTACCTTTTGTTTATCTAAAATTATCTGCCAAATATAATTTTTAAGTAATAATGTTAAAAAAATAAGTGTAATAACTAATAAAAGAATTATTGGAGAAAAATTAAATAAAGTGGAAAAAATTTTATTAGGACCTATCAAATTTATAATATAGATAAATATTAAAATTCCAATTATTGGTAAAATTTTTTTAATAATTCCAATTATTTTATTTTTTTTAGATTTTGTATTTTTCATATCTATATATCCATAAATTAATTTTTTAATCTAAAAATTTTGAAAAATCTAGAGTTCCATATGAATTATTTAAGCTGAGTTTGTCATAATTTTCATAGAAAAAATAATCATATATCAGAGTTTCAGTTCCTTCATTATAAATAATAACTAATTTGTTGTTTGAAATATCCCATGTGCAAATCAAACCGCCTATTGTACCAGTTCCACCTAAATGAAATTTGTAAATACCATTATACCCAACAAAACGGTAGTCACCCTCAATGTATGTTGTTTTCCACGTACCAATAAACTTACTTTTTTCGTCTAAACCTACGTCTTCTGTTTTTTTCCCTAAATTTTTTGCAAAATCACTAAAATCTATTACAAATAACCAAGTTGTTAACATTAATGAAATAAATAGTACTAAACCTGCAACAATAAATATTTTTTTCATCCCATCAAATTATTATAAATAAAAAACTCCTTTATTTATTTATTCTCACAAGAATAGCATTTATTGGTATGCACACATATAACTCCAGCACAATTAGGACATTCCCACTTGTTTTTTTCTTTTTCTAAAAAATTATTCATACCATATTTTTTTAAATATTTTAAATTTTCAATCATACTCATTTTATATTTTTCTCTATAGTGCCTATCTAGATTTTTAAGGTCGTCACAAGGAAAAATTTTACATTCAAAACAAAAATTGACTGTATTATTTTTTAACTTATCACATCTTTTTTTTAAAAAAGCACAATTTTTATCTCTTGATCTACATCCGATACATCTATTTTTTCTTTTTCTGCCATTTACTGCATAACCAAAAAATGATACGCAAATTCCACAGTTCATTCCACAAGGCGTAATAAGGTTAGATTCAAATGAATTTTTCATTTTTTCACTTATTGATGGTTATTCTTATTATAAATATTTAATAAGATAATAAAAAAAATCGATTTATATGACCTTTACTACAAGTGGATCAGACCAAGGACTTTCAACCTTATATTTATCTCTCGTCTTTACCCGTACTTCACAATTTCCATGTTTATACCAAGGGCCATGTATAATCTTAAATTTTTCATTTGGGTACCAATCATAACTCATCCATGGTGTTTGAAATCCATCCCCCCAATCAAATTTAAATTCAAGTTTATCTCCATCAGGATCACTTCCTGAAGCAATATATTTATGGTGAAAAAATTTTAATGCTATAGTTGGACCAATAGGAATTTTTGGTTTATCTGGCGGTTTATTATCAATTTTAACTTTAGTTACAGTGTAAAATCTTTCTTGTTTACCCTCTGAAGAAAAATTGGTTATACAAACAGTAGGATAATATGTTCCAAGATTATTGTAAGAATGGTTAACAGTTATTTTTGTATCTGTTATAGGTCCAATTATTAAGGGTTCTGAACCATCACCAAATCTAAATTCATATAAGTATTTGAAAGAATCATCATTTATAGATCTTTTTACATCTGCTGTAAAATTTATTAAACAATTTGTAGTTCCATTGTCACCTTCAATTTCCAGATCAGCCTTATAAGATGTAATATTATTTATAGCGATTAAAAACGAATGAATATTTTCAACATTTTTGCTATCTTTAATTATTAAATTTCCTTTGAAAAATTCAGGTTTAGTATAAGTATGTTCAGGATTTTGTAATGTTGAATTTTTATTGTCGCCAAACTTCCAAAACCATTGATAAGGAGGAAATCCACCGTAAGACAAGTCTGAAAATAAAATAGACTCATTTACATTAAATGTACCATAATCGGGAGATAAATCTGCTGTTAATTTATCTTTAATAGAAATTGTTGTAGTATCAATACCCATTTCTTTATTATCAGAAACTACAGATAATACACCAATATACTCTTTAGACTTATTATATGAATAGATATGTATAGGTTTTTGTTCAAATGAAAGGGTACCATTTCCAAAACTCCAACACCAACAATATGAAATATTTTCTTTAGGATTAATTGATCCCTCAAACTGAATTTCAGGATTCGCTGTAGTTGTAACATAAGGTCCGTTTGCATCCACTTTTAGGGATAAAAAGGAATAACTAATCTTTAGATCAACATTTTTGGGACCTTCAGATGCTGCATAAAATACTGCATTATATACTATTCTAGGTGGAGATTTTGCATAAGGATACTCGGGATGACCTCCAAAAGAAATTACTTTTCCATCTCCATATTTAGCAGTAACCCAAAGTGTTTTTCCAATACTATAATCAACCCATTTATTAAAAATTTCATTTCTAAATGATTTTGGAATTAATTTAATATTCCACAAGGGCACATTTTCCATTCCAAAATCCCAATCCCATCCTTCTCTATCAATCCCTTCAATTACAGCTAAAGAATCAGTGTTTGATTTTGCGCCCGATTTTTTATCAAGAAACATTGGCCCCATTAGATATTCATGGTTATCAATAATTTCTGGCAATCCAAATGAGACAGGATTACTTTTATTAACAACACGAACACTTACTCCAGAACCGCTTTTAAGATAAGCCCCACCTCCCCCAGGTAATGCTCTGTAAACTTTTCGATCGATTAACTTTATGTTAAATAAATTAATTAAAATTGGACTATTTAGGTAAGTTAAATCCCTTGGTAAAAAATAAGGATGTGAAGGTCCTGAAGAAGCCATCGCTGATCCATGACATGAACTTACATATCCACCTCCAGAGGAAACAAATTCTCTGATTTTTTGTTTTGCTTTTAATGCAATAATATTAAAATTATCTCTAGCGATAATATCAAAATGACCTGCTTGTCCTCCCATAATAACAACATTATAATTATCGATATTTAAATCGTCTACAATTTTATCCATAGACAAAAAATCTTGATATAAAAAACCACCTTCCTTTAAACGATTATAATATAGAATTGAACTAATAGAAATAATATCATAATGAACAATTTTAGGTTCATTAAATACAAATACATTTAGGTTAGTTAATTCCTGCAATATATGATATATTTCAATATCTCTGCTAAGATTATATTCATATAAAAGTGAGGTACATGATGTATCAATATTTGAATTACCTGTAAATGCTATTAATATCGATCCTTTTTGAAAAAAACGAATTTCAGCTGTATCGTTACCATAAGGAGTTTTTTTAGATAAAACTGAAATATTTTCACATGTCCAAAAAATACTAGCATTTTGATTAAGTAGCTTATTGATTAATATACTAATATTTCTTTGAGTGCCATAAGACTGCTCTGGAGTATATTTTAAAATAAAACCAAAACAATCTTCCTCGATCATATTACTAGTAGTAGTAAAGGTAAATGATTGAAAAATAAGAAAAATTGCTAAACCAATTATTAATAAATTTATTTTCATTTTTTCACATAACCAAATTTATTTTCGTCTTTATATATGGTTGATTTGATAGTATATTAATTTTTTTAAAAAAAATTTATTATAATTATATTATATTTAACAACCTGACTAATATTGGAAATAAGTTTGTTTTTATAAAAGAATATAGTAATTTATTTTGCGTATAGGATATCAAATGACTGTTTTGTTTTTTGTTACATATATTTTGCCAGGGTTTCATCAAGGGAAATCTGTCTTTATTATTAGTTTTTTTAGGAGGAATCTTATATGGAATCTCACCTATTCCATCTCCATCTAAGTCTATTCCAATATAATTATCCCAATAATTACCCTCAAATATTTTATCATTAAACCATTTATTACCATCGCAACGGTCATAAGCATTTTGATCGTTATCGTAAAAATTATTATGATATATTGAGTTATTTTTACTGTGAATATTTAATATTCCATCTCCAATATTATTATGAATATCACAGCAAGAAACCTTTATCATATCACTATCTTCCTGATTGCAGTTACTTGTAATTACAATTCCTCCAGAAAAACATGCGTTAGGCGGTACATCAACACCATTTTCAAAAATATCACAAAACTGAATGTTTATATTAATTGAACCTAAAACATAAATGCTATGACCATCATTATTATTTATTGTACAATTAGAAATAATAACATTTTTTGTTTTTTGTAATTTGATTCCACAGTCATTATTCTTGATTATACAATTTGAAATTTGAAAATCAGTTAAATATTCATAAGGAATTAAACGTACATATAATCCTGCAGAAAAATCAGTTATTGGACTGTTTTTAATTGTAAAATTATAAATGCTTACAAAGGACGATTTTATCCATAATGGAAAATCAGTTCTCATCCCATCAATAATTGTTGTATTTTTATCTTCTCCAATTATTGTAAGTGGTTTATCGACTATAACATTCTCTTTATATATACCACTCGGAACAAATATTGTATCTCCAGGTGATGCATTATCGATTACATCTTGAATAGACTCTTCGGATTTGCCTTTTTTTTGTTTATCTACTGTTAATATATTAATTTTTTTTATTGATGACTTTGTTAAACTATCTTTTTTTAAAATATTTCCTCTTTCTAGTATATCAGTATTAGTTTTATGTCCATAATTTAAAGGAGATAATATAAAACTAAGAAATAATAAAATTATTACAAGTGTTAAGATTACTTTTCTCAGAATTATTACCCCTTATATAAATTAAATAATAGTTTATTATATAAATTTTCTTAAAAAAATATATTATTATGAACAGGAATAGTTTCACTAATTCAAAATCACCAACTCTAATGCACCATCACTATATACCGCATAATCATTTTTAAAAATATAAATATTAGAACATTTACATAAGTTTTAAAAAATTATCAAAACGTTTTAATTGTGTATAATATGTATAAAAAAAGAAGATTATTTAGTTATTATTGACTATCTGCTGCTACTTTGACTATTTTCGAATTTCTAGAACTTTAAATATCGCTTTGAAAACTATTTTTTGCTGACTTGATTGCCATCTTGGTTGTTTTGTAAGCGCTGGTATGAATCCTGAAGATATCCTAAGAATTGATTGTTACCGGATAGTTCACCTGAGTGTTTGCATTATAGTTATTAGGGGGGTCAGTAAGTTCTGTTTCTAGGTAAAAGTCTATTCTCACATTAGGATTATCTGCAGTTAGGGTTACTGTTTCAGTTTTGGGAACAAATCTGTAATATTTTCCATTATGTTCAAGAATTCCCCCATGACTAGCTGTTACTGTGTATGTCTGGTCTAAGGGGAGTCTTCGGATTCTATAATTACATGTTAGTAAACCGCTTCTATCCTTGCCAATCAAATTACCTCCAATTCGAGCTTCTACAAGTGTATATGGAAGAGGATACATTCCCCATCCTAAAAAATACCCAGTTGTACCGTAAATACATCCGTAACAGGCAGGTTTATAGTCTTCATCTTCTTCAATTTCTTTATTTAATTCATATTCTTTTGCTATTTGATTTTCAGCCGTTGCTTCAATTGCATTTCCCTTTAGCATCGTTGCATTGATATTGGGTAATAGAATTACCCCTAGAAGGATTGCAACTGCGCCAGTTGCTAACAAAGTTCTTTTTGTGTTTTTTATTTTTATCATAAAGTTATAATAAACTAATCACTATATAAATATTGTCAATAAATGTACATTATTGTACAATATATTAACATTAATACTTATTAATTTAAGGATAATGTGAAAAAATCCATATTTATGTTTTTACTTAAAAGTCCACTTTTTGCCCTAAAGGCCTAAATTATAAATAATAAGATTTTTTGTAGTATTGAAAGATTATCTATATTTGTTTTACCAACTTACCAAAAATTAAAGTATTAAGTTGAATATTGTTTTTATAGGAAGTCGATGAAATTATTTAAATAGAAACAAAGATAATCATTATTAAAAGTATGATGAAGACTTGGTCAAAACTCATGATTTATATTAACAAATCCCAAAAAAGAAAAGCTATGGTGGTTTCATGATATTGAGTATTTTTTCAAATATATTTTTTTGGATTTTTCTTTATGGAATTGCCTTTATTTCTTTTATACTCATGTATACAAGATCAAAGGACAAGAAAAACTTCCATGTTAAATCAGGAACTTCTATAGTTATTTTAAACTATACTATAACTGGATCAATTTTTTTAGGACCAATAATTCTTGCTTTAACTTCTCAACCTTATTTACCAATTCCCCGAATAATATCAATTTTACTTGGATTGTTATTTGTAATCCCAGCCGCCTATATTCAAATTAAATCCAGAATGAAAATCGGTTTTCTACCTGGTGGACCGTTTCCTGACCTCCGTAAAGAGAAGTCATTAATAAATACTGGAATCTATGGATTAATAAGACATCCTATCTATCTTGGATTCATTTTATGGCAAATTGGTATAGCTATCCTCATGGATGCTGCATATGCTTTAATTTTTTTTATTTTCTATATATTATCCTATTTCCCAATTATTTATTTAGAAGAGAAAGAACTTATACAAAAATATGGAAAACAATATCAGGAATATAAGAAAAAAACTCCATATATGATAATTCCAAAGATAATATGATTTAAAATTATGAATAAAGAAAGAAATAACCCGTGGAAAATTGAAGACGAAAAAGCACACACATTCAGTACACAAGAATGGTGGTGTTTAGAATCGTTTTTCGATTCAATAGAGGATAAGAAGAAATGGTGTTTGCGTGCTTATCTTTGGGAATGGACTGAAAATTCAAAAAAGAATTGGTCACTATTTAACTTCACGCTCTTTGATTTAACAACAAAAAAACATATCAAATATAATCCTCGCAGAGCTACATTATTAGAAAAAGCTAAAGATAGATTTGATGTTAGGTTTGAGGATTCATTTATCCGAGGAAGATACCCCATCTATGAGATGTATTTTAAAGATAAAAAAAATAATTTATCATTAAAAATAAACTATCAGGCAGAAGCATTGCCGCATTGGGTTGCACAAGAAGCTACAAAAGGTTGGCTCCCTATGGGTTTAGGTTTATTTAGATACGGATTCATTCCAAAAGGTCTAACATCAGGGACGATACAAACCAATAATAAAAGTTTTTCATTAAGAGGGAAAGGATATTTTGAGCATGTTTGGGGTGATTTTTCATTTAAAAAACCACTAAATATCTCCTTTAGTTTAAAAAAAATTATTTCGATTTATGCAAAACTTTTCGGTTGGTGGCGTTATAACAACAGAATTCATATACCAAAGTCAATTATGCTTAGTACTGAAAATAATCCCTTTGGTAATGATTGGGCATGGGCATTGTTTGAAAATGGCTGGACAATTTTTTACGGAAACATTTTATTTTGGGTAATGGAAGGTCCAGCCACTGGTATCTTGATTCTTTCAAAGGACGGTAAGAATTATACAGAGTTTGGTAACATCCATTTTAAGTATAAAAAAATTCGATATGCAAAAGATTATGATTTTGTATACCCTTCAAAAATCGAATTAACTGCTCAAAAAGGTAAAGAAAAATTATTTCTTTGCTTAGAAATGACATCTAAGAGTAGAGAATTTGTAGAGAGATATTCAGGTGGAAAATACTGGCTTGGCCTTGTTGTTTGTGAGACACCTGGAAAAATTGAAGGATATTATTCTGATGGAAGTAAAAAGGTTAGACTTTCTGGTGTTTGTAAAATGGAGCCACAAAGACAAATCTCAAGATTGGGTCATAATACAATGAAAGTTGATTTAATATTACCGCCAAATGGTGTTGGCTTGTATACTGAGTTAAGTTCTCATTTTCTAAAGAAAAAAATTAATGTGTTGATAAGGTTAGTCCCAAATCCCTCTTTCGGTTTTCGAAGTCAAAGGTTTTAAAAAAGAGATTATGTACCTTCTTTTAATGATTAATGCAGGTCACTTCAAAAGCAGTTAAAAAAGTTGGGGTAAAAAAGCATTTAACAAAATTAATAAATCAAATTAAACATTTCTAATGTTATATTTTGGAATTTATCCATTGATAAGTCTCATCACAATATTTATCTCCTTTAGCTATAGAACTTTTTAATATAAATCTTATTTTGGGATGATAATTCTTCAAAAAAATTTCATCACTTTTACAAAGATAAGGGGCTAGCTCAGAAATATTAAATTGTCTAAGTAATTCACAATAAATACATTTTGTTACAACAATCTTCACTTCATACTTCTCTTCTTTAACAATTTTATAGTCACTATATTTGAAATACTTGGATTGCTTGAGTAAGGAAATAAAATCAGTTAAAATAGCTTTGGAACCTAGTTTTGGAATAGTTAAACTTACATCTAAAACACTACATTGTGTTAATATGTTTCCTCCTATTTTGATTCCTAAATCTTTACGCGTATATCTTTTTAAATCATTATATAAAAAAATAAAAGGCATTAAGTTACTAACCAATTCATTATCTTTTCTCCTATTTAATCTAATCGAAATATAATAAACAATGGTCTTACAAAACATTTTAAACAATAGAAAAATGGTAAATAAGATACTAAGATGTTTTCTTAATTGTATGTATGAAATTTTTGTTTGCAAAATCCTTATCTTAATCTTATTCATCAAGACCAACTTTTTTTGCCACAATAATTTTTATTGGAAAATGAAAAAATACTATATGTGTAAGTTTTTGTTTGATAATATATAATCCTGCCTTTTTGATCTCTTTGTTTACATATATTGGACGACTAGATGCTCTATAACCAAATATTGTCGGCCAAAATAAATAGAACCAATCATAAAAACATCTAGCAATTTTCAATAACCCCTTTCCTTCTTTAGTCATAGAAACTATAACTATTCTCCCATTAGGTTTTAACACACGTTTAAGTTCTTGCAGTAACTTATGTATATCCACAATCCTTTGTAGATCTAGGATAAAACTAGCGAAAACAATGTCAAAAGATTCATTTTTATATGGTAGAGAGAGAAAATTTCCTTTGACTAAAATTACACGTTTATCTAATTGTTTTTTTTTCAAAAAATCTCTAGTGGATTGAATCATTCCTTTAGCAAAATCTATACCGTGGATTTTTTGAGTTGGGTTAATTAATTCGATCATCTTTTCAATTACCCAACCTGTTCCAAATCCAGCATCTAATATTTTTTCGTGTTTTTTAATACCAGTAAGTTTTAACGCTTCCATATTTGGTTTTATCTCAAAAACACCCATTATCAGATGATAACAATGACTTGTTAAGTCATACTTTTTTTCAGCCCCCTCTTTTGTATAAATAACCTTCCGAACTTGATCTAGATTCATTGTTTACATCTCGACACAATATAATTTACAATACTCTTCAGATAAGAAGTATCACCATCAAGTTGCTCTAAATTTCTTAAGGCCTGAATTCTTTCATCATGAATTTTAACTTTTATCCTCTCCTCACCAAATAATCTTGCAAAATTATATTTTCTATCTAAATCAACATCGAGTAAATCATCAACAAGTTGAAAAAGAAGTCCAACATTTCTTACATATTCCATAACAAAATGTTTTTCATCTTCAGATAATCGACCAATCTCTGCACTTATAAGTCCACTAAGATAAAACAACGAACTTGTTTTCTTATAGATTTGTAATATATCCGACTCCGAAACGGGCTTAGAATTTAAGTCAAAAAATTGCCCTCCTGATGCACCTTCTAATCCTATCATCTTTGCACTCATCTCGATAAGCATACCAGTAAAAGGGGCAGAAATATTTGATTTACTTAACTCTTTAGCAAGTATTTCAAATCCTTTCGCTGCAAGTGAAACTGCAGCAAGCATTGTTATTTGTGATCCAAATTTTTTATGAGTTGCAAGCTTTCCTCTCCTAAAAGATGCATTATCCATAAATGGAAGATCATCAATCATTAGGGAAGATGTATGGAAGAATTCTACACAACATGCTGGTATGATTACATCCTTTACTTTCCCCCCTGAATACTCGTAAATTGCAATTGATAAGATAGGACGAATGCGTTTTCCTCCGGCAAATAAACCATATCTCATTGCTTCATCCAACTTCTTTAATGCATGATTATGAACCTTTGGCAACATTGAATTCAAGTTTCTATTTATCATTTTCTTTCTTTTTGACAAATAGGTTTCAATTTTCGTATCAGAATTTATAAAGTTAGGTGTTTCACTCATGATTTAATTTCCTTTGGCATTGAATAGAACATATAGGTTATTTTTTATTATTTATTGATTTAAATATTTGATGGTTTAAAGAGTTAATTAGATATAGCTGCTTTTAAATGTTTTATTACCATGAAGTTATTAAGAATTCTACCAATCATCGGTATTATTATTTTTCTATTTATTCTTTTGAATATTGGATTTGATAAAATTGCCATTGGGCTTAATGCTGTAAGACCGCTCTATATCGGAATTTCTTTAGTAATTCTTATCCCTCGGATAATAATTTATAATATAAAATGGAATTATATTTTAAAGATACAAGGGATCCATCTTCCTTTTTTTTATGTGTTAAAGACATATTTTATTGGTTTTTTTTATGGGGCTATAACTCCTAGCTGGATCGGAACATATGTCCGTGTTCCTTATATAATGAACAAAGCTAATACTACTCTAGGCAAAAGTGTCTCAAATATTATTATTGATGGAATTGTTGACGTTCTTTCTGTTTTATTGCTAATTATGCTGGGAACAGTTCTAATTTATTCTTATATCCCTATTTTGCTTCCATTTGTTGTAACCTTGTTTTTTCTCATTGTAATAATAAGTGTCTATTTTTTGCAAAAACAGAGGAATGAGGGAATATTTCTTTCTCTTATAGCTTACCTCTTACCTGAAAAGTATAGGCTTAAGGTTAGAAAACATATTGATGCATTTTATGCTGATATTCCTAATGGAAAAAGGTTGTTGATACCAATTGCCATTGGGACAATCAGTTCGATTTTATTATACACTCAGATTTATTTCATAGCACAGGGCCTATCTCTAAACATTCCTTATCTATATTTTATTCTGGTCTATCCAATTGTTTTTCTGATTGAATTGATACCCATTTCTATTAATGGTCTTGGAACAAGGGAAGGAGCTTTGATCGTATTATTTTCGTTCATGATTTTTGACATTTCTAAAGAAAATATCCTGATTTTATCACTTATTGGTTTCTTTGTGACGACTATTATACCTGCCACTCTTGGAGCCATTCTGTCATTGATTGAACTTAACAAAAGCAAAGGAATAGTTGGATAACTATAGAATTTTATTTAAAATATCAGACCCAAGACATATAAATCCCAAAATCCGTTAGTTTTGATAATTATTTAATAAGCTTTTTTTACAACAATTGATATAAAAGAAACCGTTCCATTGATAGGATTAAAAAAGAATGCTAATTAGTCTATATAACATTGAATACCTTTCTAAAAACTGCTCCAAATAGGACAATAATAATGTTATTTGTGATTATTAAAGATATATTGAGAAATGTTGTTTCAGTAATGGAAACCGTTCTAACAATATTAGTTTTTAAGATATAAAATTTAAAATGAATAAATCACTAAAACGAGATATAAAATTATAAAGATTTATCTTACGTGGGGAATAAACTTTTGGAACATCTACACCCAACATATCTTGACCAGAGTTCTCCGCTTTATCATATACTACAACTTTTGCTACATAACACCCCGGTCCAGGAGGAATCCAAATCCACTCAAAGAGATCTATATCATATATTGTCTGTTTATATTCATCATCAATATAATAATCAACCTTGTAGGGCCCACACCAATCATCATACACATATGTTACAAACTTGACACACCTATTTTCTAATATTTCCCAGGTTAATATGACATAAGGTGGTATTAAATCAATTTCAATATAGATAACCTTCCACTTTTCAACATTGCCTGCATTATCAACTGAACGATATACAAGTACATGTGAACCATGTCCAGATACTATAAATGGTTCTGTATATGTTTTAATATCACCAATATCTAATCTGTAATATGTTACATTCACTCCTGATAGATCATCGGTAGCATTCAAAGTAACCTCAACTTCACTAGAAAAAATCCCATGTTGACTCATTGTTCCATTGAGTGATATGGTAGTTATGGGTGGTGTAGTGTCATTATTTTCTCTTATGTATGATTCAAAAATAAATTCTTTTTTAATATATGTTTTTCTGCAGAAAAGCTTCCAACTATTGGTAAACTACTTATGCTAACAAGTAAAACAATTATACCAAGTACCAAAGCCTTTTTATGAGAACCATTTCTCATCATACCAATTCCTCCCTCTACAATACTTCATGCAGTTAAAAGTATATAAAACTAATATACAAATTGACGAAAAAAAGAAATATTTATATATCTGCTCCTAAAGTCCCAATTCTGCACCCAAAGTAGGCGAAAAATAGCACTATAGGTGCAAAGCCTAAAAATGGGGCTTTGCCTCTAAAAATAGTAAAAAAGATGTGATTTTTAGGTTAAAGTATATAATTTTTGGTCAGAATAGATACTTTGAAATGCGGGTATTTTCAAGGGCATTATTTTTTGTAGAATTGGGAATCTCTCTAATAATCTTAAAAGTAAAGACTTGGATGTTGCTTTGTTTTTTGGCATTTTCACTACCAATGGGTTAGACCATTCACTTTCAGCGCCAAAGATGTCTCTTGCTTTCACGCGAATGGCATATGCTCCTTTCTCACTCCAAGTATGAGTGGCTTTTCCGGTTTTTCCAGATAAATATATACCGCTCCATTCATCAAGTGATACATCTCCATTCCAATCCCATCCAAATTGAACATAACCACCATCTGGATCAATTACACTTGTCTCATAGGTGTAGCTATTTCCAACTTTACCATTTGTTTCACCTTTGGGCCTATCTGGTTTTCCAGGCTCAGTATTTGGTGGAATATCAGGTTCAATAACTGGATAATTATCCTGATTATTGCCATTTCCTGGAATAATATATGGAGTGTCTCCTATTCCATTACTATCATTATCATAACCAGTATAGTCACTCCAATAATTGCCTATTTTACTGTTATTCCACAAATTAGAAGCGTCATCTTTTGCATTCAAATCATTTTTTATCATATTATTTTGGTAGAATAGGTTATTAGATGAAAGAACAATAATTCCTTTCAGATTTATAGAAATGAGATTATCCATAAATACACTATTAGATTCACCCTCAATGTATATACCTGTACCTTCTGTAAAATGAGTACAACGACGAAGTCTATTATAAAAAATCATGTTTTCCTTAATAAGATTATTATGTCCCCCGCTTATAACCATAGCAACTGCGTTTGAAAAAATTGTATTTCTTTCGAAAATATTGTCATAACAATTAGAATCAGTACGAATTCCCCAAGAACAAAACTTACGATATCCATCGATTGTATTATTATGAATATGGATATTGTTGGATCTATAGATATAAATACCATCTCCTGAATATACGATTGAATTATTTTCAATAGTGCAATTTGTACATTTTTCTATCTTTATTCCATTATCGTTTACATTATTGGTGTTAAAAATGTAGTTATTGCTTATAACAGTAGATAATGTATTCAGTAAAACTATAGCTCCATCTTTCCATGTCTCTACCTCTTTTGTTTGATAAATTTTTAAAAAAGCATTATCCTCAATAATACATCCATTGGCATTAACTATTCTAATACCTCGATCAGCCTCCATAAATGTAAACCCTTTTATTGTTATTTGGTCTTCTAATATCTTTAGAATGTAATCAAAGCTGTAACCATATATAATTGTCGAATCTCTATCAGAGCCAACAATATCTATCTTATTATCTAATAAAATTCTACCATGATATTTTCCAGGATAAACATATATCGTTACTTCTGGACAAGCCCAATAAAGAGCCTGTTTTATACTTTTAAAATCTTTACCTCCATCATCATCGACATACAGTGTGGAAAAAGAATCCACTGAATATATTGAATTATTATAATAATTATTTGAAACAGAAATATAAATTTCATTATCAGTAGGCTGAGCGTAAAATGAAAGATCATGCCATTTACTCTCGGTTGGTACCCAGTCAAATGATAGGTTATAATTTTCACCTGCTTCTAAAAAGGAAATACTGGAACTATCAACAACGTTGGAATCCACAAGTAAAAAAACATTAATGTTTTGTACATCTAAAACACCAAGATTATTTATTGTAATATTAAACTCTGAAATTTCATTTGTATAAAACGGAGGTTCAGGAACTAAACAGTTGATACTAATATCAGGACCTGCAATAATTCCTATTTCATGAAAATTATTATAAATAATATTTTCACCAGAAATTGCTGGAATTTCAACTTTTATCTGATGTACTCCAACACTTGGTGTAAAATCAAAATTAAGAATTATTTCTTCTTTGCTTTCTAATTGTGAAATGATTTTTGTTTCTAAAAGATCCCCATCCAAAAAAAACTTAACATTTAGATTTGACTCAACATTATTTCCACAGTTTATTATTTTTGCTGAAATACTTGTAGACATATTTGGAATAACATATTTTGATGAATCTATATTTTTAACAGCAACATCATGATTTTCAGAAACAGGGATTTTTAAAGAAATCTCAGGATCCCCCAATAGATTTAATTCGTAATAACAATATCTCAGAATTAACTCATTATAAATCTGTGAAATAAGTTTTTCTTTTGATTTTTGATTTGCAATACCAATTTTATTTATTCCTTCGTTAAAGACTGTTTTGAAAAATTGCGCGTCAAATTTTTGTGAAGGGCCATTTATATCACCTGCATAAAACCAACCATATCTAGAGTTCATTATAACTGCAAATGCTCCATTTGGGCTTGTTAAAAAATTTTCTCCAATACAATCATCCTTGTCAAAACCACCAGCATTACAACCCATCGAATAAGCAAAAAAATATTCCTTGTTTGTTAGTTGATCAATATCAGAATTTTCCATTTTCATAACGTATTGATAATTTGCATGGCCGGCATGATTAATAAAATGAACATTATTATTTATCTTGTTTATAAGAATTGATTTGGGCCAATTATTACCTGGCCAATCACGATCATAAAGTTTGAAAATATTATAATCATTTGGAATAAAACCAGAAATTATATCTTTTTGATCACCACCCCAAAAGCTGACTTGTGAACCCAAAAACTCACCAAGCATTAATACTTCAGATAAGTAATTATCTTGTGTTTGCTCATATGCAAGAGTTTTTCTAACAAAATTTGAGACATCCTCCCAAGAATTTACTGGTGCTCTTCCAACATAGACCTCTCCTATCAGATCAACATCGTTTCCATTATTTCCGTCTGCGAGTTCACCCCAAATAATATTTTCATTTGAATTATAATTACCATCTAAACATGAATAATAAAGATCAGATGGTATTAATTCGTCAATATCAATAAACATTTCACGATAATGGAAAAATAGTTCTCTTGATGGGATTACATCATTATCCCCACCAAGTAATATAAATTCAGTGTTCCAATTTAGATAAGCATCTTTTATGAAATTTCTGATTTGGGCTTGAGTGTCATTAAAAATAGAATTACTATCCCAATAGGCTGAATTACTTGTAATTTCCTCAATTGTCACAATTGTTGCAGAAAGACCCTTATATATTTTATAGTCAATTAGACTTTGAAAATTATATTTACCAATTGCTGATTTAAGATTTTTGCTGGTGATAATAACATAGTCATATTGATCACGTGGTGATACAAGTGTTGAAATAGGATTTTGAATATGAATTTTATCTGAATAAGTATCAATTATTTGAGGATTTTCAATGGTTTCTTTTAATGTTTCCTTATCTTTAGGAATGTCTCTGAATAGTTGGTTTATTTCTTCATTTTCTTCAAGATTTATTTTAAGATTTATCTTTTTATAATAATATAGTTTACCGTCTTTTTTTTCATAAAACACAGGATGTAAATTAAACTTTAAAATGGAATATCCTCTAAAATTTTGAATATTTACATTTGAAAAAAACTCTTCTGGATAAATTTCTGGATAGTTATCAAGGTTATTTTCATTATATAAAATTACATCTCTTTTAAGTTGGTCATTATTAATATTGATTGTAATTGGATTTTTACCAAGTTCTATATTATAACCTTTACCTAGTAATGTTTTTTCTGATGTAAAAACCTCAACATTTTTAATTTTAGTTTTTTGAGGTAGTAGAATGCTTAATGGTTTTATCGGTATAACTGGTTTATTAGGTCTACTAATAGATGGTAAATCTGATAATGTAATTTTATCAAAGGTTTTACCATTTAAGATAATTTTTTGAACAGTAGGTTTTTCAAATATGTATTCAAATTCAAATTTTTCTACATTTTTTATATTTACGGATTTTACTAAATCTTTGTTTAATTTGACATTAAAAATTTCAGATTTACCTTCCACAATATTTAACGAAACAAAGGAATTCAACAATATGCTCGCAAATAAAATAATTATAATAATTTTTTTCAAATTTGTACCTCCTTTTTAATCTTATTAATAATTATATTTTTATTAATAGTGTATAAAGTTTATAGTACAAATATCATCAAAAAAATTATATATTGAAATTTTTTTAACTAAATTTCCACTTTTACCTATTGAATTATATCAAAAATCAGTTTTGATTTTTTATACTATATGCAACTATCTTACCTGTGCATAAAGTCAGTATTTTGCATCAAAAGTATCATTTTTTACATAGTTTAGGTGCAAAGCCCCATTTTTAGAAAAAAATAAATATTAGAACGTTTATATAAGTATATACACGTGTTAAAACGTTTAGGACGTAAATAAAATGAATAAAGAAAAAAGAAAAAAAGCAGGAGTGGCAATAATCATTATATCATTTATTCTTGGTATAGTTATAGGATATTTTGCAAATGATTTTACAAAAGAAAAATATTGGTATCACTTTGATGCAGGAGAAAATATTTTATTAAACTCAGGTTTCGAATATGAAGACGTAAATAATCCAATATACTGGATTAAAGCAATGATTCCTGCAGAAAATTTAACAATGTTATATGAAAGCGATGAAGCACATAGTGGCAATAGAAGTGTTAGTATTAATAACACTCATATTTACGATGAAGAAGTTAGTAACAATTGGTTTCAACCAATTAATATTGTACCACTAAATAGAATAGTTGAACTATCTGGTTGGATAAAAACAATTGATGCTGAATCTGTTGTAATGGTAATTCGATGCGAGGATGAAAATGACAACCTTGTAGGTTTTGGTACAACTAAATCAAATTTCAATATAACTGGAACATCTGAATGGACTAAATACACTGCATTAGTAAAAGTACCAAGTGAAACAGAAGCTATAAGAGTTTTGCTTGCTTTAACTGGTACTGGACAAGTTTGGTTTGATGATGTCACACTTGTTGTAAAATAATAAATTGGAGATGAAATATTTATGAAAAATGGAAAAGCTATTGGAATGATAATATTTGTAGCAGGTATAATAATTCTGCTAGGATATGGTCTTTATCAAGGCTTTGAAAATTTAAGTCTTGAAGAAATTGACGCAGTTATTGCATTAGGTTTTATTGCAATCATAATTGGTTTAATTATTTTGTTTATTACAATAATTTTTGAACAACAAGAAGGAAAAAAGAAAATGAAAGAAGAAATTAAAAAGGAGGATCTTGAACCATGATAGTAGTTAATACAGATTTTGTTGAAGGTAAAGAAATAAAAGAAATGCTAGATCTTGTTAGAGGAAATACAATTCAAGCAAAAAGTATTGGAAAGGATTTCAAAGCAGGGCTAAGACATATTGCAGGTGGAGAGATAAAAGAATACACGCAAATGCTTGCTGAATCAAGAGAGATAGCTCTTAAAAGAATGATTGATAAAGCGGAAAAAATGAATGCTGATGCAGTAATAAACGTACGATTTATGACATCAGCAATTATGGGTGGTGCTGCTGAAATTCTTGCATATGGTACTGCTGTTAAACTAAAGTAGGCAAAAAAAATGGAATTTAATAGTTTTAATTATATAATGATAATTACTGGTTTTTTTGTTTCAATTCTTGGTTTTGCAGCAATTTTAAATCCAAATCTGGCAAGATGGATAAACGCACCAGGCGGTGCACGATTAAAAGGAATTATTGCGTTAATTATTGGAACTATTATTACAATAATTGGTTTTGTTGTATATGTGCCCGGTGCTTAAAATAGGGAGCTAAACAAATGAAAAAAGTAACAATAACTATTGATGACGAAGTTTGGAAATGGTGGAAAAAAAATACTTGGATTAATCTATCTCAATTGGCAGAAAGAGAATTAAGAAGAATTAGAGCACTAGAAGAAAGAGTGCTTGGTACTTGTCCAGAATGTGGAAATCCAAAACTAAGATTTGACGGTAAAAATTATAAATGTTCTAAATGTGAATTTGAATATAAATAGAGGAATAAATTATGAAAAATAATGAAGTTGAATGCCCATACTGTCATAAAAAGATAATGCCAATAAAGAAGCTAAATAGAGCTAAAAGTGAATTTTATGGAAGTGTGTATACTGGAAAGGATAAATTGTATTGGTTAATATGTCCAAATTGTAAAAAAATTATTGGACAAAAATAAATAAGGTGAAAAAATGGTAAAGTTCTGTCCGAGGTGTGGATCAAAAAACATCGGCTGGCCACTGCCACATGATAGACAAAAATGGGAATGCAAGGATTGCGGATATGTGGGAGCATTTATTATTGAAGATGGAGAAATTGCAGAAGAAATTAAAAAAGAATATTTTAAAACCAAAGACAAGATGGAGAAGTGAAGAATATGATGGTTACAACCACCGAAAACATTCCAAATAGAGAAGTTAAAGAAGTCTTAGGAGTTGTATTTGGATGCTGCGTTCAAATGAAACATATCGGTAAAGATCTCAGAGCAGCCGGTAGAAATCTTATTGGTGGTGAAAGCAGACCTTATACTGAACTAATGGAAGAAGCGCGAAGAACTGCTATGCAAAGAATGATAGATGATGCAAAAAAACTTGGTGCAGATGCAATTGTATGCATGAGATATGCAACTGCACAAACAATGGGATCGGCTGCAGAAATAATTGCTTTTGGAACTGCTGTAAAAACACATTAATAAATGAGGAGAGAAAATGCCTGTAGTTGAAGTTAGTAATTTAAGAAAGGATTTTGGAAGCATAAATGCTGTAAAGGGAATATCCTTTTCAATAGATAAAGGTGAAATTTTTGGCCTTATTGGTCCTAATGGTGCGGGAAAAACAACAACCCTAAGGGTTTTGTCAACGCTTCTTACAATTACTTCTGGCTCTGTAAAAATTATGAACTTTGACCTAAAAAAAGAACAAGATAAAATTAGAAAAATAATCAGTTATCTACCTGAGGATGCCGGTGCATATAAGAATCTTACAGGGACAGCATATCTAAGATTTATGGCAAATTTTTTTGGACTTAGCTCGTCATCCCAAATGGTTTCAAAAGGTGTTGAAATAGCGGCACTTGACGAAAGGATAAATGATAAAATTGACACATATAGTAAAGGAATGAAAAGGCGTCTTTTGATAGGGCGTGCTTTAATGATAGACCCAAAGCTTGCAATTCTTGACGAGCCAACTTCTGGTCTTGATGTAAACAACGCACAAGAGGTAAGAAATATTATTAAAAATACTGCTAAAAGTGGTACCACATTTTTGGTTTCTTCACATAACATGCTTGAAGTTGAATATCTCTGTGATAGAATAGCATTAATCGACGAAGGAGTAATTGTAGAACACGGTCAACCAAAAGATCTATTGAAAAAATACAGTTCAAAAAACATTGAAGAAGTCTTTACTAGGGTGGTTAAATGAGCTCGCTTGGAAATATTATAGTTAAAGAAATTAAAGAGTTGATGACTCCTGCAACTTTTATTCCGATTATTTTTATGGCAATAATTTTTGCATCAATGGGAAATACTATAGGAGGAATTGAAGAACAACTTGAAGACCCTCCAATAATTGGACTTATTGATGCAGATAATGGGAATTTTTCAAAAATCGCAGTGGATGCCCTTAATGCAAATGCTAATGTAATTTTTAATTCAACAAAAACTTCTGAGAAAAACCAAGCATTAAAACTTTTAGATGAAGAAGAAGGTATAGCACTAATAATTATTAAAGAAAATTTTTCAAAAAATATTTTAGCAGACATTCCTGGTGAATTTGAGATCTATTGGATAATGAAGGGTGCAGGTATTATGGACACAATTTCTTCTTCGGCAATGGAAGGACTTATGAGAGTAATAAATACAAATATAACTCTCGAACTTATTTCAATAAATGCAACAATTAATGCATCATCTACTTTAAATCCAACTTATACTAATCAAACAACTTTGTTTAAAGAAAAGGAATTAACTGGGCTTTCGCCAGGTGAGATTACAAATATGCTTTCATCACAATCGACACTTGTTCCAATTGTTATGATGATGATAATCATGCTTGCAGGGCAAATGGTAATTTCCTCAATGGCACTTGAAAAAGAAAATAAAACACTTGAAACACTACTAACCCTGCCTGTCAAAAGAACTAGTATTGTGGCAGGGAAAATCATTGCAAGTGCAATAATAGGACTTATTCTTGCAGTAATTTATATGGTAGGTTATGGCTATATGATGCAGTCTTTTCAAGTTTCAGGTGGAAAGAATCTTGCAAGCTATGGGCTTACTTTAAGTACAACTGACTTCCTGCTTGTTGGAATGTCAGTGTTTATAACACTTATTGCAGCACTTGCCTTTTGTATGCTTCTTGGAAGTATGGCAAAAAATTTTAAAAGTGCACAAACTCTTACTTTTCCAGTAGTAATTCTAACACTATTTCCAATGTTTTTGACAATGTTTAAAGATTTTGACACCCTTCCAATTGCATTAAAAGGAATACTTTTTGGTATACCCTTTTCACATCCAATGATGGCTCCTCGTTCATTAATGTTTGATGACTATATGCTTGTTATTGCAGGTATTATTTATGTTGCAATATTTGCACTTGTTATGATTGGTATTGCAGTTTGGGTCTTCAAGACAGATAGGCTTCTAACAGGTAGTATAAAAAAGAAAAATATTTCAGATCTCAGAGAATCGTTCTTTAGAAAAAAATAAAATTAATATTAATTTAATAATCCACCACGTTTATAGATTTCCAATTGAGATTTAGAAAAGGGTTTTGCATAATATATTTTATCTTGCGTTTTATTTTTTATTTCCCCAGTTAAAAAATCAACATGTATCTCGTCTGTATCATTGATTTTTTCTGTAATTTCTTCAGAAACAATTATTGGCATAGCACTATTTATTGAGTTACGTTCATAAATAGATCCAAAAGATTCAGCAATAATAAGGCTAATTCCTAACGACTTAAAACAATCAACTGCTTGTTGGCGGGAGCTCCCACACCCAAAGTTCTTACCAACGATTACAATATCGCCAGCCTTTGCCTTTTTTGCAAAATTTTTGAAGCCTTCAAGATTATCAAAGGTATATTGTCCCATTTCATCAATATCCGTAATAGATAAATATCTGTTATGAAAGATCATATCTGTATCAATATTATCTTTCTTAATTACCCAAGCTCTACCTTCAGCATGCGTTAGACGCGCAATTTTTGCTTCTTTTTTAACAGCTGAAATTTTATGAGAAACCTCTTCATGTCTTACTGAAACAGGAACCTCAGGAATATTATCTTCTGTTGTAATAAATCCAGCAACAAGTGAAGCTGCGACTGTTGCAGGAGATGCAAGATAGATATCTCCCTTTCCTTGTTTTCCAACATAATTACGATTTCCAGATGATACTGCCACTTCATTAAAACCTGTTTGGCCTATTTGACCCGCAGCACATCCAGCACAACCAGCAGAACCAACAAGAGCCCCGGCATTCTTGAAAATCTTAATTAAACCTTCCTCTAAGCATTGTTTCCATATTTTGTCAGTAGAGGGAACTATTTTTAACACTCTCCCTGGAGCAATTTTTCTGCCTTTTAAAATTTCTGATACTTTTCGCATATCTCCCATACGACCATTTGTACATGAGCCGATAAATCCAGAATCAATTCTAATATCTTTTAATTCTTCAACTCTAGTTACATCTTCAGGATGGCCTGGGCGTGAAATCATAGGTTTGAGATCTTCAATATTTATTTCAATTGTTTTTTCATAATGTGCATCAATATCAGCATTAACACTATTTTTTGTAGGAAAGAATATGATTATTCCACCCATCTCAGTTGCCATAGATGCAATAGTAATTCTTCCATCAAGGGACAATGAATCAACATAATCTCCATATATTTCAGCAGCATAACCCAGTAAACCATTTGCCCCTAATTCTAATAGCATTCTTAGAACAACATCTTTAGGCGTTGCTATAGATGAAGGTTTTCCTTTTAAAACAATTTTAACAGTATTCGGGACCTTAAACCAAATGACACCGTGAGACCAAGCATGTGCAATATCTTTATCACCCATACCTTGACCAAAGGCACCAATTGCACCTAAAATATTTGCATGGGAATCAGTTGAAATTATTGTCCCTCCAGGTTTTATAATATCTTCATCCACTACAAGATGTGTCCCAATACCTGAATTTATATCAAAAATTTTAATCCCACTTTTTCTTGCAAAAAGTCTACAGATTTGTTGATTTGCTGCATACTTTTGATCGCATCCTCCAGGATTACAATCAAAAGTAAAGAATGTTTTGCTAGGATCATCTAAAGATAAATTGTTGGCCTCAATATTTTTAACAACATTTGCTCCGCCAAAATCACGTGCGACCCTAACATCAATATCGATATTTATTATATCCCCAACATTAGCAGTTTCTTTTGAATGGTTTTCAAAAATTTTTTGAATAATTGTTTTACCCATATGAACCTACCTCATCATTTTTTTAATTCCTTTTCTTTTTGTCCATTATATTCACAATCAAATGTAAACATTTTACGCATTGGTTTCTGCTCAGTCTGCTCTTCATAAACATGAGCTGTAAGACCTGCAACTCTACCAAGTAAAAAAAATGCTTTACCAAGCCTCCAATCAAAGTCCATGTCAGAAGTAATAGCCGCAATAGCACCATCCACATTTATAGGAAGGTTCTTACCTGTTTGACTTTTAAGTTCTTTTTCTATTGCTTTTGAAAGGGCAATATGATTACCTGCAATATTTAACTTATCAGCAAGTGAAAAAAGTCTTTTTGTACGAGGATCAGAGGTATGTACACGATGACCAAAACCTAAAATTCTCTTTTTTTGTTCTCTTGATTCTGAAACAACGATTTTTGCCATTTCATCTATTGATTTTTTCTCGTTTTTCATCTTTATAATTGTTTCTTGTAAAAATTTTGCACCCTTTTCTATTGCACCACCGTGAGCATCACCAATAGAAAGAATTCCTGCAGCAACAGCTGTTGGAAGAGGAACACCACCACTTGCAACCACTCTTGATGCCATTGATGATGGAGGTGTTATCCCATGATCAATACATGCAGTAAGTATTGCATCTATCATTTCCCCATGTTCTTTAGAAGGTAAATCTCCCTTCAAAAGAAGATATACCACATGAGAATATGGTATATTTCCAATTAGATCTTCTTGTCTATAGCCTCTTGTTACAAGATGATTGGGTTCCACTTTTGTAATTTTAGTAGTCCATTTCATAAAATATCATCCCTTAACTTTCCATATATTATCAAGTACTGTTCCATCAATCCATTTTGTCATTCCAACAAGTTGATCAGTAAATTCAATTTCTTGTGCACCACCTGTTGCATCATATGCCATATTTTTTAGATCTTCTATTGGAACAATTTTAATTTTATTTTTTACTTTCTCAATTAAATCCTTTCTATTTGGATTAATTGCAATGCCTTCGTTTGTAACAATTGCATCAACAACATCACCTGGTGTTGTAATGGTAGTTACCTTTTCTCTAACTATTGGATTTTCTTTCCTATAAATCGGACATGTAATAATACATAGTGATGATCCTGCAGCTGTATCTTGATGTCCACCTATTCCATGTAACAATCTTCCATCACTATGTGTATTAACATTTACATTGAAATTCACATCAACTTCTGTTGCACCAAGAACAACTGTATCAAGTCCATCAATGGTCCTTCCTTTTGATGTTGGATCAGCATAATGACCAATATCAGCAGGTGTTCCCAGGTCTTCTTGGATAAATTTGACTGAATAATCATCAAAAACCTGCGAATAATAAATATTTTTTACTCGCCCTGCCTGATAAATATCACATATCAATTTGGTAAGTCCACCAGTTGCAGTTTGAGCTACAACATCTTTTTCTTCAAGTCTTTCACCTAAAAATTTCATAGCGGCTAGTGATATTCCACCGGCACCCGACTGAAAAACCATACCATTTTTAATTAGTCCTGCAGCATCCATCAAATCTACGCAGTCATGAGCAATTTGAAGTTTCATAGGATTTTCAGTAATTTTTGTAGTTCCAGATACTATTTTTTTTGGATCACCTATACTATCAACCTGTACAACACAATCAACATATCTTTCTTGTATTTCTTGAAATTTATTTGGATAATCAACAACATTATCTGTAACAATTATTACATAATCTGCATGCATTGCATCAACTTGTGAATAAGAAATTGGACCAAACGAGCTATTTCCAATAATGCCGGTACAATTTCCACACTCGTCAGATGCAGATGCAGCAATTATTGCGATATTTGGATGTAATTCACCTGTTTTTACAGCGGCCCAACGACCTCCATGAGAACGAAGTACAATTGGGTATCTAAGAGGATTTTTTGATATATAGTCACCGACAACTCCATTAATGCTTCCTTCAATTCGTCCAATAACTCCTTTTTTAATATGTTCAATGACTGGTTCATGAATATTAAACATAGCAGTCTGTGCCATCATAATATCTTTAATTCCTAAAGAACTAACAGCTTCAAGAGTCATGTTAATAACATTATCACCATTACGAAGCTGGTGATGAAAAGACAGGGTGTAACTATCTTTAATTCCACATTTTTTAAGCGCCTCTGATAAATCCGTTATTTTTGAAATAAATTTATGCTTTTTTGCTCCTTTAAAAGGTTTATATGTATTTCCAGTGATTTCTGTTTCAATCTTTCTTCCAGCAGAATTTTCAATCAACATATTCTCACATAATAGATTTCTTTATTTCAAAATCAATAAAATCACAATGATTTACAATTACTGCCTCAGGACTTCTCTTAAGATTATCTCCTTCATGTGAATGGGCATAAATAATTAATATAACTTCATCTGGAATTCCTAATTCTTTTGCAAGTAGTGCTCCAGATACAGGATGTCTAAATTTTTTACCATATTCTCCTTTAACATACTTTCCACCTTGTTTAACATATTCAAGTAGTTTTCCCACATCATGAAGAAGAGCACCTGCAATTAAAAAATCAAGATTAATATTTTCATCACGCAAGTCATAAACTGACTTTGCAAGATTAGTTATTCTTTTAGTATGATCTGTTAATTTTCCTGAATTTTCAATAAGTAATGTAAAAGGCACATCATTAATAGAATTCCATTTTCCTTTTTCTGCTGCTTTTTTCCAAACATTAATTATTTTATTTTTTAATGTTTCGTCTTTTATCCATGATAATTCTTTTGAAAAACAATTTTTAATTTCTCCCTCATCAATCATAATCAGAACCCCTGGATTTCTTTGTAATCTATAAGACCGTTATTAACATTATCATTGAAAAAAAAGAAAATAAAAAAGTTAATTATTTAGGTGGGAGAATGTAATTATAAAGTTCCTGCTATTTGTTTTATTCTGTAACTAATTACGAAAATTTCCATAATCGATTTCATCTCTTCAAGCTCTTGACGAGAGTTTATGTCTGTTACCATTCTCATGCTTTTATCACCACCTTTTAAGTTATACTTTGTTAATAATACTATTTAAATATTTCGTGTAAACATATCAAAATGAAAAAATATATCTCAAGTATTAATATTAGATAAATTCGTCATATTTTTGTTATAGTTTTTACAAAATTTAACAATCAATTACTTGGAGTTATTAAAAATTTTTTAAAAAAATAATTAAAATTTTAAATGGTTTATTCATTAAATAAAAAAAGTGTGAAAAATTGGGAAGGAAGAAGAGGTGATTTAGAGGGGGTAATTGGATGGGTGATCTCTAATCGAAAAATTTGATCTCCGTTCCTTCCCAATCATTGCAACATTATAAATAAATAATTTGTGTCTTTATATGCATTTTTCGTAGATGTATATGTATATGGGTGTGCAAATCATATATTATATACACCCAAACAAGATATTTTACATTAAAATAAGAAGAAAAAAAATATTAATTATATGAATCCCAACTTTTGACTTCTAATTCATTTAATTTTGTATAATATATGGCTTCAGAAAATCTTTTTGCAAGCTGCAGGTTTGTAATCAATGGTACATTAAAATCAACAGATTTTCTTCTTATCAGATAGTCGTTATCAAGTTCCTCTTTTTCAATATTTTTTGGAATGTTTATAACCAAATCAATTTTGCCATTTTGGATATATGTTAATGTGTTTGGTTCTTTTTCTTCCAAAGGCCAAAATAAAACCTTTGCAGAAATTCCATTTGCCTTCATAAAATCTGCAGTACCCTTTGTAGCATAAAAAGAAAATCCCAGTTCTTCCAATAATTTTGCACTACTTAAAAATTCTGCTTTACTATCAATTGGTCCAGTAGAAAGTAAAATATTTTTCTTAGGAAGTTTGAATCCTACAGATAAAAGACTTTTCAAAAATGCTTCGTTAAAATTATCTCCCAGACACGCAACTTCTCCTGTTGAAGCCATCTCCACGCCTAAAATTGGATCTGAACCCTTAAGCCTTGTAAAAGAAAATTGTGGGGCTTTAACACCAACATAATCGATATCAAAACTTGATTTTTCAATTTCTAAGGTTTTTTTACCAATAATAGTTTTTGTTGCAATATCTATAAAATTCAATTTTAAAACCTTTGATACAAAAGGAAAGCTTCTTGAGGCTCTTAAATTACATTCTATTACTTTTACATCATTATCTTTTGCAATAAATTGAATATTAAACGGACCAGAAATTTTTAACGAATTTGCAATCTTTTTTGCAATTATTTTAATTTTTCTCATTGTTTCAAGATAAGTTCTTTGAGGAGGAAGTACCATAGTAGCATCCCCTGAGTGAACACCTGCGTTTTCAACATGCTCAGTTATTGCATAACAGCATAGTTTACCTTTTTTTGCTACTGCATCTATTTCGATTTCCTTTGCACCTGTAATAAATTTACTAATAACCACAGGATGTTCCTTACATATTTCCGATGCTTTCCCAAGGTATTTTCTAAGCTCTTTTCTACTTAAGGCAATACTCATAGCCGCTCCGCTTAAAACATAACTAGGTCTAACAAGTACAGGATAACCAACTCTAGTTGCAAAAATATCAGCATCTTCTAAACTAGTCAATTCCTTCCATTCAGGTTGATCAATACCTAATTTATCTAAAAGCTTGGAAAATTTATGTCTATCTTCTGCTCTATCTATATCAATAGGAGATGTTCCTAGAACCTTCACACCTGCTTTATACAGTGGTAAAGCCAAATTGTTAGGTATTTGACCCCCCATAGATACAATTACTCCGACTGGTCTTTCCTTTTCACAAATATCCATTACTCTTTCAAAAGTTAGCTCATCAAAATATAGTTTATCACAAATGTCATAATCTGTACTAACAGTTTCAGGATTACAATTAATTATTATGCCTCTATATTTTGAATTTTTCAAAGACGTTACTGAATTGACACAGCACCAGTCAAACTCTACTGATGAGCCTATCCTGTATGCACCACCGCCAATCACAATTATTTGTTTTTTTTCTTTGAAATCAAAATCATCATTACATCCGTTATAAGATAAATATAGATAGTTTGTCTTTGCAGGATATTCAGCTGCAAGTGTATCAATCTGTTTTACATAAGGAATAATTCCCAATTTTTTCCTTTTATTTCGAACTGTTAATTCATCAGAATTCGTCAAAATTGCTATTTGTTTATCAGAAAAACCCTTTTGTTTTGCTTCTTTTAGAAGAGAAGGAGGTAAATCTTTTAATTTATAACTCTTTATTTTTTTCTCGATTTCTACAATATTTTTTATCTTAAACAAAAACCATTGATTTACACCAGATAGTTCAGAAATCTTGTTAATAGACCACCCTCTACGAATGGCCTCAGCGATTGCAAACATTCTCTTATCTGTCGGTTTTTTAATTTCATTTATAAGATCTTTGAACTGGAGATTATTACAGACAAGACCGTTCATTCCAACATCAAGCATACGAATTGCCTTTTGAAATGCTTCTTCAAAATTTCTAGCAATTGCCATTACCTCCCCAACTGATTTCATCTCAGAACCAATGTTAAAACTGACCTTTCTAAATTTTTGTAAATCCCATCGAGGATATTTAACAACAATATAATCAAGAGCAGGTTCAAAACAAGCTGATGTTACTCCTGTAATAATGTTTTTTATTTCTGTAAGTCTATAACCTAAAGATAGTTTCGTAGCAATAAATGCAAGTGGATAACCTGTTGCTTTTGATGCAAGAGCCGAACTTCTACTAAGGCGTGCATTAACCTCAATTATTCTATAATCTTCTGATTTTGGGTCTAATGCAAATTGGATGTTGCATTCTCCAATAATACCTAGATGTCTAATTACTTTTATAGACAGAGCTCTAAGTTTAAAATTTTCAGATGAAGTTAAAGTCTGTACAGGAGCAACAACTGTACTTTCACCAGTATGAATACCCATTGGATCAACATTTTCCATTGAACAGACAACAATGCAATTATCATAACAATCTCTGACAACTTCGTACTCTAGCTCCTTCCAACCTCCACAATATTCCTCTATCAAAATTTGTTTTGTAAAAGAAAATGCTTTTGTGGTAATATCTATTAGTTCTTTTTTATTACTTGCAAAACCCGAACCAAGACCCCCAAGGGCATATGCAACTCTGCACATAACTGGATAACCAATTTTTTCTGCTACTTTAACTGCTTCATTGACACTTTTAACCGCCTTACTCTCTGGAACTTTTAAACCAATCTCTTTTATTTTTTTAACAAAAAAATCCCTATCTTCTGTATTCAAAATTGATTTAATAGGAGTACCCAAGACTTTTACATTATATTTTTTCAGAATCCCTTCTTTTGCAAGTTCAACACCAATGTTTAATGCTGTCTGTCCACCAAAACCAAGCAAAATTCCATCTGGTCTTTCCATTTTTATTACTTTTTCTACAAAATTTCTAGTGATTGGTAAAAAATATACTTTATCAGCTAAATAATCAGATGTTTGTATTGTCGCAATGTTTGGGTTTACTAAAACTGTTTTTATTCCCTCTTCTTTTAAGGCTTTGATTGCCTGGCTACCAGAATAGTCGAACTCACCGGCTTGACCTATTCTTATCGCGCCGGATCCTAAGAGTATTACATTTTTTATGTTTTCTTTTTTAAGATTAATCATTTCATCGACCTGACAAACATATCAAACAAAAATTCAGTATCATCTGGTCCAGGTGATGCTTCAGGATGAAACTGTGTGCCAAAAAAGGGTTTTGAGATATGAATAATGCCCTCATTTGTCTCATCATTATTATTGTAAAACCATTCATGCCAATCCTCAGGTAATGAAGCTGTTTTGACAGCATATCCATGATTCTGAGTTGTAATATAACATCTATTTGTTCCTGAATCAACACATGGTTGATTTTGACTTCTATGTCCAAATTTTAATTTATAAGTATCTGCACCAGCAGCAAGTGCAAGTATTTGAGATCCAAGACATATTCCAAGAATAGGCTTGTTTTTTGAAATTGCACTTTTTACATGTTTTATTGTTTGAACACATTTCTTTGGATCCCCTGGACCATTGGAAATTACAATTCCATCTGCTTTTTCATTTAGAAAATTATAATCCCATGGAACTCTTTTTACAGTGAAGCCTCTTCTTATAAAAGCCCTTATAATATTGTTTTTAACACCACAATCAATGATAATTATTTTTTTCTTTCCTGAATTGTATGTTATAGGTTTATTAATGCTCACTTCTGAAACTAAATTTCTTTTATTTGGATCTTCAAAGGGAATATTTTGGTTATCATAAACTATTTTACCAAGCATAGTACCCTTATCTCGTAATTTTTTTGTTAATTCTCTTGTATCAACATTAAAAAGACCTGGGATTTTATGTTCCTTCATCCATTCTGATAAAGATTTTTTAGCATTCCAATGGGAGTAAGTGTCAGAATAATCAGAAATTATCAAAGCCTTTACCTGAATTTTTTCAGATTCGAAAAATTTCAACAATTTATTTTGTTTTTCATTTTCAGGAATTCCGTAATTCCCAATCAATGGGTATGTTAAAACCAAAATTTGTCCTTTATAAGAAGGATCAGTCAAACTTTCCGGATAACCAACCATCCCAGTATTAAACACAACTTCTCCAGAACCTAGATTCTTTGAACCAAAAATAATTCCCTGAAATTCCGATCCGTCCTCCAGTACCAATTTTGCCTTTTGATTAATAAAATCCCCTCTCGTAATTAATACTTTAAAAAAAGGGTAACGTAAAGACAAATAAAATATCTTTCCATATTTTTCGATTTTTCCTAATCTGATAACAGTTGTAAAATAAGATTTAATAATAAAAAATAGCAAATAATTATATATAAAATAAAAATACAGCGGATGTAAAATGGATATTAAGATAAAAAAGATCGATGCAGTGATCATAGTAATCATGATAATCATAGCAGGATTTGTTTTATATAAAATAGGTTATGCACCTAAAAAAGAAAAAGAAGACATCCCAAATATTCAATTTTTTAAGGATGAAGAAAACAAAGTTTTGATTGTTAGGTCTATTTCTAGCAATAAAATACAATGGAAGGATATTTTAATTGAAGGTAAATGTATAAAGAATTCACTTGGAAAATATATTAGTGAAGGAGATGAAATTACTGAATGTGTAGGAACAATAGTTATCAGTCATATTCCAAGCGGAAAGCAATTATTTACTTACAAATTTCCTCTAGCTCCAAAACTTCCAACTGCAATTATATTAGGAAATGAAAGAGATGTTTCTCCCTTAGATGAAGGAGTTCATTTTAATAAAATTACAAATATTAGAGAATGGTGGTATTATACTGTTATTTTTAGCAAAGATAGCGAACTACCTGGTTGGACAGCAACAATTGGTTTTTGTCATATGTCTTGGGGAGATTTAACCCTGACATTTAAGCCAGATATTCTAGTCGTAACATTACATAGCCCTGATGGAAAGGAATATGGTGGATTAATAAACAAACAAAGAAAAGAAATACTGGGGTTATTTGGTTCTTCTACATTAGAGGCATATACTCCTGGTGTCGATTTAAAATATGGCAAATCATGGGTCAAAGGAGAAGCCCCCAAATGGCATGTTCATGCAGAAGATGCAGATATTGATAAAGAAAATGAAATAGTTATGGACCTTGATTTTTTTGCATCATCTTCACCATTATGGATCCAGAGCAATAGACTATTTGACAAAGGAGAAGGAAATATTGCTGATTACATTTTTATGGGATGTGAGGTCACGGGTGAAGTAGTTCTAGATGGTCTAAAATATCAAGTAAAAGGAGTAGGACATCATGAGCATTCTTGGTCTCTTGGAGTTACAAAATTTGCTGTTAAAGGTTGGGATTGGTGCCATATGACTTTAGATAACGGATGGAATATATACTACAGTAAATATTATCTTACAAGACAGATATTATCTAAAGGCTCATCAGAAATTAACCCTTATGCATCGTTGATTATAACAACAGATAAAGGGGAAACAATCACAAAACTTGACAATATAGATATTACAACAATTGACTCGGATAATTTATTTATACTTTTAAAAATGCCTTCTGAACTTGAAATAGATGCAACCCCAAGTTACTCTCAGATTATATTAAAAACGTATAATATTAAATTAAATATTGATATTAAATCTAAAAATACATATGAAAAAACCTGGAAATTTCCTACATATGTTGGTATGAAAATTGGTTTGAATACAATTTCAGGAAAAATTGAATGGTCTGATGACGATGGAGATCACATAGTAGAATTAAATGGTGTAGGATCAATTTGGAATATGAGAAAATTTTAATTTTTTAAAATTTTAAATATTATTTCTTATTTGAATTTTCTATTTCTTCATTAAGTTCTGATTTTATGTATCTTAGCAATTTTTTTGGATGTAAAATATCAAGGAAAAAATCTATATCTTGCTTGGTAAACTCTTTTAATAAAAATAAAATTGTAAGATATATAGCAATACCTATTGTAATAAAAAAAATCAAATGATACCAATCAATAAATGTAAATAATTTCGAATAAAAAGCAATAACATACAAAATAATTCCCATTATTGTACCTGCAAAAATATGAATTATTATATGGGCATGCCAAATTTTTATATCAGCCAATTTCTTTGCAATAATTCTTATAATAAAAAATGCAACTAGAGACGACACACTTACCGCAGTTGCTGCACCACTTGCACCAGTTATTCCAAATGAAGAAAAAAGACCATTTTTTGGTATAAAAATAAAATTTAAAGCAATGGTTATCAAACATGTAGCTATAGCAATTTTAGTTAAAATTAAGGGTTTATTCATTCCTTTTATCAAGGAGTTATATAAACTATTAAGACAAACAATAAAAATATAAATTGACAAAATTATAAGCGCAGGCGTGGCTGGTAAAAACACATCGCTCATAATTATTGATATAATTTGTCTAGCAAAAACTATGATAATTACAATGAAAAAAATAGATATCATTGATATATATCTTTCCGCTTTTACAATTAACTCTTTAATTTTAAAAAAATCTTTTTTAGAATTAAATTCAGAAATTGATGGAAATAGAACTATGCTAACTGAAGATGATAAAACAAAAACTATACTTACTACACCTAGCATAGCAAAATAATATCCAACTTCGATTGGAGACCAAAAATATCCTATCATCAATTTATCTATATTATTTATAACTATTGTGATAACTGGTAAAAACATCATTGGTAAAGCAAATTTAAAATAACTTTTAAAAAAAATCCAGTTGGGTTTTTTTATTGGATATTTTCTAAAAAACCATAATGATATAATAAAAATAGTTAATGAACTAAAAAAATATACTAATGACAATGATTTAAGAGCATTATCTGCAATAAACTGCTGAAGAGGTTTTAAAAAAATTGGCCATATAAATATAGGAGGAATTTTTGCTTCACTAACACCCGCAGCAATAATTATGATAAATAAAGGCAATATAATAATTGATCCAAAAATATATGGAAATTCTCGCTTAACCATCTCTTTTTTACCAGTAAAAGTAACAATTGGTATAGTAATTAGGTTGTTAATTATATTCATCATCAAAAAAATAAAAATTATAGACTCTGTTCTAGCGTCGTAGATAACTTCTCCAAAAAAATTTTTTATTATAAAAATAGAGGTTAATGAAATAATTATCATTATAACTGTAAGAATAATTTTTATAGTTAGAAACGTGCCAATACAAGTTCCTAGATCTTTTCCTTCTGATATTCTTTTAATATGTGCTGCCCTAAAACCGAGATTCGAAACTATATTGAATAACGCAAGAAAAGAAATTGCTAGTCCAATAGTGCCAATAGCAGTTGGTGCAAAATCTCCCCAAAATTTAATAATAATTATGAATTCGATAGCTGCAATTATTTTTATAATAAATGTAGAGGATAAAATTAATAGTGATTTTCTAGCTATCATGTTATTACAATGATAAATAAAAAAATGTTATATTAAGTAAATGGGAAAAATCATAGAATCGGGTATTATCATTTAACAAATCCAATTGCCATGATTTTTATTTTATAGTTGGGCCAACTGAAATTTACTGATTATTTTTCTATAAATTATTCACATTACCCTAATAATTATCTTAATATTCCTCTGAGTTTTCATCACTTGTTTGTTGGTTGTTGTTTTGCACATTATTCTCATTTTGTTCCATTAGAGGGTATAAATCCCTGTTATCTCCTCCAGAAATATTGTATGGTGTATCGCCGATACCATCACCATCAGCATCTTCCCCATCATAGTCATCCCAATAATTACCTTTACTTTTACCTATCAGTTTGTACTTATACCAGATATTATTACCTTTATCATAGGCGTTTTTTTCATTATTTATGAAATTATTATAATAAATTAAATTACCTATTGATTTTTCAGATTCTATTCGAATACCATTATTTTTACAATTTGATATATCATTATTAAAAATTTTATTAAAACGGCCTTTTTCTATTAAAATTCCATAATTAACTTTTGAAATTGTATTTTTCTTAATCTCATTGTTATGGGAACCTTTCAGATTAATACCTCCAAAATCATCTCCGGATATAAGATTATCTGAAATTGTAATCTGTCTACTAAAATAAAAATCTAAACTACCCTTAATTTTATTTTTAGAGATAGTAGTTCCATATGAAAAAAGCCCTCCTATATTGAAATTGATTGTAAAATCACTGATATGTAAACTACCAAGAATTACTAGTGTTGTATCATAATAATCTTTATTAATAATAGTTGTTTCTTTATTCTCGCCCTTTAATTTAATTGATTTTAAAATCACTGGAAAATCCATATAGTAGTTACCACTATGAACATAAACAGTATCTCCACTACCGCATATATCTATTGCATCCTTAATGTATCGAAATGGATGTTCAGATGTTCCCAACCAAGGTCCCCCAGTGTTATCATCATCAACGTGATATGTATTATCTTCATTGTCTACAATTACAAATGTTCTATCAATATAGGTTAAATCATTTGATGTTACCTTTAAGCGTAATGTATATACTCCATCCTCAACAGTTCGAGTATCCCATTTTCCTAATACACCGGTTTTAGATAAAGAAGAAAAGGTAATTTGTTGCCAACTATCTTCATCAGGATATATTCCTTTGCTATATTCGATAACATAGTTTTGGAAATCCTTGCTAGGACCAGTTGCAGTACCTTTCATTTTAAAAACTCTTTTTATCTGTTTTTCATCTAAAGAAGGACCCAATTCTGCAGTAACAGGGGCAGTTTTTTCCAACGAAGTAAACGCATTAATTCTTCCGGTTCCAATGTATTTACTAGTAATAACAGGATCAGTACTGGAGCGTAATATAGTTTTTACTTCAGCAGGTGTTAATTGTAGCCCCTGAGATTTAGCTTTGGATAGTATTAATCCTGCAACACCAGCCATATGCGGACAGGCCATAGATGTCCCACTAGCATTGGAAAAGTATTGGTCCATATCACCTTCATAAGCAAAATGATGAGTAGGTGTTGTTGAATAAATACCAACACCTGGAGCTGCAGCATCTACCCAAGTTCCATAACAACTAAATCCTGCTTTTTTATCATTATGATCCGTTGCAGCCACTGTAAAGACATCATCATGATTAGCTATTGCTAAAAAAATACCTTTTTCAGTATTTTCGTTTCCTGCAGCAGCAATTAAAACAACTCCTTTATTATTAGCATAACTTAGAGCAGCTTTTAGACTCATACATGGGAGAAAACCAATACTCATGCTAACAACATCTGCATTATGATTTGCAGCATATACTAGACCACGAATAATACGAACTAATGTATATGCAAAGGTAATTACCGTATTAAAAAAGAATTTATCTCTAATATCATCAAAAATATCACCAACTACAGGTGTTTCACCCAAAGCCTCTAAAGCCATTAGTTTACAATTTCCAGCAATACCCGCAATACCAATACTGTTATTTGTTACAGCAGCAGCAATTCCTGCACAATGGGTTCCATGACCAACAAAATCAGTGGGATCTTGATCATTATGTACAAAATCATAACCATCAACATATTTTTCAGGGCATTGTATAGATGGTTTTATCCAATCTGCCTTTTTTATTTTATCAATTTTAAAACCAGAACAGTTTCCTCTTACTTCAATTTTAATTTGCGAACCTCCAAGCTGAGAAAATTGAGTCCATACATCAAAGGAATTATAAGCAGTAAAATAATCTATTATACCTGGGTTATGATTTGGATCTAACACATACATTTGAGTTCTTGGACCATCACCTATTCGTTCCATTTTTACTTCAGAAAAATGTAAAGCAACCTTGTCACATCCTGGAAAATCTAATGTAACATTATAAGGTCCTATGATAGGATGTGGAGATTCGAAGAGGAAATCCTCTTCAACAACACCATTAGTACAATTTCCTATGTCTGGATTCATATAATCAATTCCACTATCAAGAATTGCAATAACTACATCTGAACTACCATTTGTAACCTCCCAGGCTTCAGGTGCATCAATATCAGCATCAGAAGTTCCATTTGTCTGCCCAGTGTTATGTAAACCCCATTGAAGCTCAAAATCAGGATCATTAGTAATAAAATCTTGATTTTTTACAAATATTTGATCTGATTGATGGTTCATATCAGGATTTATACATGGTTGATATACATAATTTGGTTCTGCAAACTCAATATTTTGATCTTCTTCATATTCCTCTGCAATAAATAAAACATCACTATCTAAAGGTAACTTTAATATATAGGTATTTGATAGTAAAGAAACTGAGTCATCTTCAATTAATTTTTCTTCTGAATAAACTCCATATTCTGCATTTAATGCATCTATTGAAGATATTCCAGTGTTTAAAACAGTTCTAATTGAATTTAATGAGATAATATCATCTAATGTATTTTCATTTAAAAAACCAGATGACCCTCCAAGATCAGAGGTCCCTTCAGATGATTCTTGAGATGTAATACCTGTCTCTGTTGCTGAAATAGTAGATAATGACATACAAACATTTACATCATCTTTGAATTTAACGATTAACTCCCCAGGAACATAAGCAGGTAATATTGAGGAATCAGATCTGGAATTACTTATTGTTGGGGCGCTAGATTTATACATTTTTTCTTTAGCTGCTTCTTCACCTATTATAATAGGTGCTGTGCTTGATATTAAGCCTATAACTATGATTGACACAATAATTTTTTTCATATATATATCACCATTTTAAAATATAAATTTGTGATTTTAACTATATAAAATTTATAGTACAAATATCCTATCCTAAGAGGGTAAATAAAAAAGATTACCCAAAAATTTTAACTATGGCATCAGGTCCTGGTGGAGCTGTTTCATTCAACCATTCGTATTCATTAATTCTTACATGCCTAATCGAATAAAACTGATAATAACCAGGACCTTCTGTCTTTGTAGAATTAAACTCCCAACTCCATCCATCAGAAACATCAAAATCCGTGCTATAAATCGTCCAATTACACCAAGGATCCTCAACTGTTCCATTCGTTGAAGAATACCGATAAAAAAGGTCTAAAGATTCAATACCACCCGATACCTCAGCATTCCCAGCTATCGTAAATTCTGAAGATTGATTATAAGGATAAATATCACTAACCTGAGAAGGACCATAAATAGGAGGAAGATCATTATCAGGAACCTTTTTAGAAGGCCAAGCAATAAATCTTCTAAAAATACAGTAATTATACGTATCTTCATCCTCAATTGTTTCGGAATCAGGAGTTATATTAACCCATCTGTAAAAACCTTCATAATGATTGTTTGTATCATCATCCTCAACATCTTCAATATGGCCACCCCACCACACATTAAACTCTGGATGACCTACACACCTAACAATCCTAGCTTGATTTAAATTAGGAAAAATTTCTGCAGTCAAAAAACCATTATTTGCAACATCAGTTTCAATAACTTGACCAGTATTAACCCAATCTTCGCTAAATGTAAAGGCATCTATCAAACGTCCAAGATCATCATTCCAATATGTTTCATCATGAGGAGTGACAAAAGCTTTTATTAAACCTTTTAATCCGCCAGTATATCTCCAATGATGAATTTTTGTTGTTTCATTATCTGAAAATTCTATCTCTGGAAATTTTGCAAGAACCATAATTTCTCGATCAGGGTGTTCTGGATATAACAAAGATGACCCAGCACACCATGGCATCTTACGGGTTTTTCCAAACATATCATCAAAAATTGGATTATCTTTAGATATATTACAATCCACACATATACCAGAACGTGATTTTGCTCCTGAATTTGTTAAATAATAACTTAAAGCTGATGTTAATGGAAATCCTGGAAATATTCCAGAGAAAAAACCAGGATGCCTATAGACTATATCAAAACAAGAAATACCAAGACAAGTTTTTTTCATTCCTCTCTCAAAAAATGTTTTAGGTTTATTTCTCATACCTCCAGCTATCATTGCAGCGCCACAAGAACCATAATAACCCCCACCATCCTCAATGAATTTCTTAACTTGTTTTACCCTAATTCTATTTCTAGGAAGATTTGAAAAACCAGTATATCCTAAATATGAATCTGCTTCTTCCCAACCATATATCAAAATATCATAATTATCAACAGTCAATTCTCCCATTAAAATATCTCTTGTTGAAAGTGCTTTGAGAGAAAATACATATAATTGGTTTCCTACTTTCCATTTGTAATCTTTTAATGGAAATACAAGAAATTTTCCACCTGAGGACTCTTTTAAATTATTAATATTCAAACGGCCGTCATAAATTGCTACTCTTATTTCAATTGTCTCATTTTCTTCAAATGGTTCATATATATTTTTATTTTGTTTTACTTCAGCTGAAACAATAAAAATATTACAAATCATAATAAGAAAAACTATTATCATTAAGATTCTTGGTTTCATATTTCTTCACTATTATTAATAACTAATAATTAAAATATATAATCTTTTTAGTACAAACATCCTCAGTAAGATGGTTATTTTAATAATTAAACATAATTTTAACTACTAGGGTTTTTAATTTAATAGTTTCACGCCCTCAATAGAGGCTATTGCATCTGGTCCAGGTGGGGCTGTTTCATTCAACCATTCGTATTCATTAATTCTTACATGCCTAATCGAATAAAACTGATAATAACCAGGACCTTCTGTCTTTGTAGAATTAAACTCCCAGCTCCAGCCATCAGAAACATCAAAATCAGTATCATAAAGAGCCCAATTACTCCAAAGATCAGTTGTTTCGGTATCTGAAGAATATCGATAAAATAAATCTAAGGATACAATTCCATCAGAAGTTTCTGATTTTCCAAAGATTTTTAAATCTGAAGAATTAATAGAAGACGGTTCAATATCTTTAATTTCTGATGGGCCATAAACAGGTGGGAGATCACAATCAGGGACTAATTTTGAGACCCATGCGACACATCTTCTGTTTATCCAATAATTATATTTCCATTCTAAAGCATGACTATTTGGTGTAACATTTACCCATCCATGCAAAGCATCCCAAAGAGTATTATCATCTGTATCTTTAGCTTCAACTATTTCCCCGCCCCACCAAACATTGTATTCAGGATGGAGACCTGATAAAATAATTCTTGCCTGGTTTTCATTTGGGTATATCTCAGCAGTCATTGCCGGACGGTTTGAAAAATCTGTTTTTATGATTTTATCTGTACGTTCCCAATCGCCAAAAAAAGCCCACACATTTGCAAGATTACCAACTGTTAATGACTCTAGATTATTTTTTCTATTTTTAATAAATGCTTTCAATATACCACATATCCCACCAGTATACTTCCATACATGAATATCTGTTGATTTATTTTCACACATCTCTTCTTCTGGATAATATGCAAGTACCATAACTTCTCTATCAGGATTTTCAGGAACAACAAGTCCAGGCCCTCCTACCCAACGGATTCTCCTTGTTTCTGAAAGATAATCCTTAAAAATTGGATTATTTTTAGAAATAGGGCAGTCCAGAGAAGCCCCAGAAATATAGTTAATAGAATAATTGCTAGTATTCCATCCAGAAAATTGAACATAAGCAGCTTCCCCAACATATTCGGGAGGTAGGCCACCGAGCTTTAAAAATATTGGATCTGCAAGACTTTCAAAATGAGATTTAACACATGAAACACCTAAAGATGACTTTTCATATGCATATTCTAAAAATGATCTTGGTTTTTTATCTATATCTGTAATAAGAGCAGTCCCACCACATACTCCATAATATCCTCCTCCCTGTTTAATGAAATTTGCAAAATTTCTTTTCCATATAAAGTTTCTAAAAGTGGGAAAACATCTTGCAACACTTTCACCATCACCTACTCCTCCACCAGGAACAACAATCATATCATAATTTTTTGTCTTTAGTTTACCAAAAAGTATATCCTTGTCAACTACAAAATTAACATTAAAATTGTATTTAGTATCTCCAACAATCCATTCATAATCAGTTAGCATATCAATAAAATATTCGATTCTTGATACCATTAATCTATCTCCTGCAAGAATTGCAACATTAATCTCTTTCAAATCTAAATTTTCAGAGACATTGTTTTCAATATTTGATATCAGGGTTGATTCGTCAGAATTCTCTTTTCCTGCAACTATATGCTTTATACCGTCTGACCCAACAAAAATGCTATTAATAACACTTAATATGCTTATAACTGCAAGGATTTTTAATTTCATATACATCACCTTTTTAAAATATAAATTTGTGATTTTAATTATATAAAATTTATAGTACAATTATCCTATCCTATCAAGATAAATAAAAAAGATGCGGGGAAAAAGTAGGTAATTTATATTTATTATGTTATAAAAAAAGGAGGGAATATATCAAACATCATTTTTTCAAGTCTTTCTATAACAACATCTTCAGTTGTTCTTTTTTTTGGGTTATCTGGAAAAATATTTTTAATAATTGTAAAGACAGCGTCAGTATAATTATCATCTAAAATTTTTTTATTATAAAAAACTAGTATCATATGATAAACAAGTACTGAATCTTTTAATCTATATATTATTTCATTACCAACTGGCAAACGCTCTACAAAAAAATTATTGCTTGCAATAAAAAATCCATTTTCTTTGATAGGTGCTGGTTCAATAATACCCATTTTTAAAAATCTTTTTAAATGAAATTCAATAGTTGTTGGATGTTTTTCCAAATCTCTACTCAATTGGGATTGCGAAGCCCCGACATAATAAAAAATATACAATAGAATGTTCCGAGGAGTTTCTCGTCTGATTATATGTAATAACTTTTTCTCTTGAGTTCCTATTTTATTCGCATTATAATATCGAGTATAACCATCTTTATTTTTTCCCTCTATTAAATTTCTTTTTTCTAGTAATCTAATATGATAACTAAGTGTAGTTTTTGGAATATGTAATTCTCTTACAAGCTCGCGAAAGTGTAAACCTGGATGTTTAAGAATATATTGGTAGATTAATCCTTTTGTTTTAAGTTCGAGTATCGACTCCATATATATAATCACCTAAATATATAATTGAAATTATTCAATAATTTTAACTATAGCATCTGGACCGGGTGGAGCTGTTTCATTCAACCATTCATATTCATTAATTCTTACATGTCTTATCGAATAAAACTGATAATAACCAGGACCTTCTGCTTTTGTAGAGTTGAATTCCCAGCTCCATCCATCAGAACCATCAAAATCAGTATCATAAAGCGTCCAATTACCCCAAGGATCTTCCACTGTTCCATTCTTTGAAGAATAACGATAAAAGAGGTCTAAAGATTCAACACCATCCGATACCTCAGCATTCCCATTAATCGTGAATTCTGAAGATTGATTATAAGGATAAATATCACTAACCTGAGAAGGACCATAAATAGGAGGAAGATCATTATCAGGAACCTTTTTGGAAGCCCAAGCTACGCTTCTTCTAACCATCCACCATGTATATGAACTCTCATCTTCTGAAGTTACTTCAAAAGGTATTCTATCTACCCATTTATAAAAACCTTCACTGAGACAATTTTTATCAGTATCCGGCATTTCTTCTATATGTCCTCCCCACCATATAGCATGTTCTATATGAGGACCACTTAAAACTATTCTTGCTTGTTTTTCATTAGGAAAAATTTCTGCAGTCATACAAGGTTTATTTGAATAATTCGTTCTAATTACTATATCAGTAGGTTTCCAATCCTTCGCAAGATAGACCATATTTGTTGGAGCGAACATGAGTGGTTCTCGATAATTTATTGACATTTTAATGCCATTTTTTAAACCTCTAAGAAGACCAAGAAAACCACCCACATACTTCCATGCATATATTTTTGTTGATTCATTATCTGATATCTCTTCTTCAGGATAGTAAGCTAAAATGTCAACTGTTCTACAAGGATTATCTGGTAACACCAGCGCAGGACCACTGATCCATCTGACCCGAGTTGTATCCTCTAAAAAGTCATTAAATATTGGATGATTTTTTTGAATTTTTACATCTAATGGGACACCTGAAGAATGATATCGTATGTCAAAACTAGGTTCACCAGGAGGCATTGGCTCTGCATAAGGATAAAACATATAAGCCGCCTCACCAACGCTATCTGGGTTTAACCCTCGAAATTGACAAAAAATAGGAAGGCCAATTTTTTCATAAAAAAATTTTACACAGGAAATCCCGGGTAAAGATACTCTATGCCATTGTCTTTCTAAAAATGTTTCTGGATTTCTATAAAATTCTGAAATTAGAGCAGTTCCGCCACAGACTGAAAAATATCCTCCCCCATTTTTTATGAAATTGGATATCTTATTTTTCCAAATTATTGATTTGGGTCGATTACTAAATCCTTTGACTATCGATTCACCATCGCCTACTCCTCCCCCTGGAACGACTAGAACATCATAATTATTTATATTTAGTTTCCCTTTCATTATGTCTTTATCATAAATTTGATTAGTTGAAAATTTGTATGTTTTATTTCCTACAGTCCACTCATATCCATCAAGTAACTTTACAAATTGCATCTTTGCTGATAATATTACAAATTCTTGAGCTAAAATAGCAGTTTTTATATCTATTGTTTTAAGATCGTTATAACCGTCATTAATTTTTACAATATTGTTAGAATTCATGTTAGCAGAAGCAACAAAAGTGCTACATTGTATGATAAGTATGATTACAATTAATATAATCTCTATTTTCATAGCTTCAACTCTCAACAAATGCAATTGCATCTGGACCGGGTGGAGCTGTTTCATTCAACCATTCGTATTCATTAATTCTTACATGCCTAATCGAATAAAACTGATAATAACCAGGACCTTCTGTCTTTGTAGAATTAAACTCCCAACTCCATCCATCAGAAACATCAAAATCCGTGCTATAAATCGTCCAATTACACCAAGGATCCTCAACTGTTCCATTCGTTGAAGAATACCGATAAAAAAGGTCTAAAGATTCAATACCACCCGATACCTCAGCATTCCCAGCTATCGTAAATTCTGAAGATTGATTATAAGGATAAATATCACTAACCTGAGAAGGACCATAAATAGGAGGAAGATCATTATCAGGAACCTTTTTAGAAGGCCAAGCAATAAATCTTCTAAAAATACAGTAATTATAAGTAACTTCATCCTCAATTGTTTCGGAATCAGGAGTTATATTAACCCATCTGTAAAAACCTTCATAATGATTGTTTGTATCATCATCCTCAACATCTTCAATATGGCCACCCCAATGTACTTTAAATTCAGGATGACCTGAACACCTAACAATTCTAGCTTGATTTGAATTAGGATATATTTCTGCAGTCAAAAAAGATTTATTTGCAACATTAGTTTCAATAACTTGACCAGTATTAACCCAATCTTCCGCAAAAACATAAGTATCAATCAAACGTCCAAGATCATCATTCCAATATGTTTCATCATGAGGAGTGATAAAAGCTTTTATCAACCCAGATATTCCGCCAATATACCTCCAATTATGAATTTTTGTTTTATTATTATCTGAAAATTCTACCTCTGGAAATTTTGCAAGAACCATAATTTCTCGATCAGGGTGTTCTGGATATAAAAAGGCTGATCCTGCACACCATGTTATTCTACGGGTTTTTCCAAACATATCATCAAAAAATGGATTATCTTTAGATATATTACAATCTACAAATATCCCTGAAGGAGACCCAGCTCCCGGATTTGATAAATACCCATATACGCTTGATGTTAATGGAACCCCAGGCAATATTCCAGAGAAAATACTAGGTTGCCTGTAGTTAATATCAAAACAAGAAATACCAAGACAACTTTTTTTCATTGCTCTCTCAAAAAATGTTTTAGGTTTATTTCTCATACCTCCAGCAATTAATGCGCCACCACAAGAACCATAGTAGCCTCCTCCATCCTCAATGAATTTCTTAACTTGTTTTACCCTAATTCTATTTCTAGGAAGATTTGAAAAACCAGTATATCCTAGAAATGTGTCAGCCTGATCCCAACTATATAATAAAATATCATAATTATCAACAGTTAATTCTCCTTTTATTATATCTTTTGTTGATAATACTTTAAGTGAAAAAAAATATAATTTGTTTCCTACTTTCCATTTATAATCTTTTAATGGAGGTACAAGAAATTTTCCACCACAGGATTCTTTTAAATTATTTATATATAAACGGTCGTCATAAATTGCTACTCTTATTTCAATTGTCTCATTTTCTTCAAATGGTTCATATATATTTTTATTTTGTTTTACTTCAGCTGAAACAATAAAAATATTACAAATCATAATAAGAAAAACTATTATTATTAAGATTCTTGGTTTCATATTTCTTCATTATTCTTAAAAATTGGTAATTAAAATATATAATCTTTTTAGTACAAACATCCTCAGTAAAATGGTTTTTAAAAAATTAATTTTTATAGTTAAGTATATATTAAAACAACAGAAATATTCAAATTTTTAGCAAATTTATAGTTTTTATAGATAAAAATACTAAAAGATATTTTTACACTATTAACAATAGTAAGGATGAGGAAAAATCTCCCATCCAATTTCTAATATATTTTCTAATCCTCCAATATATTGGTGTCTCAACCATTTTAATCTTAAATCAACCGATTCTATTGATAATTCATCTTTGTGTTTAATCAAAAACGAAATAATCATATCCTCATCTTTTAGTTTATATTTTGTTACTCTATCGACTTTTACTTCCTTAATCAAGTCAGCATCCAATAGTTTTTGTAAGTGATATGTTATTGTTGTACGACTTTTGTTTATATGAAAAGAGCCGGGCTTTCTCCAAAATTTAGTAAGTTCGACAAGTTCTCTTTTTGAATATTTAAAATCCCAAGTTTCATGTCTTTTAAATGATTTTAAAAAGGTTTTTTCATTTTTATAAATATCTCCTGGACCGGGCATTAATAATATCAAAATAATTTTTTGAGGTATTTCCTGTCTTAAAAAATTAAAAAGTTTTTTATCTATTTCTCCTACTGATTGTATTACATAATATCTATTATATATATGATCAACTTTTATGGTAATAAGTCAATACTTACTAAGAGAAATAAGATGATATCTTAAACAACCTAATGGGAGATTTGTTCTTCTTTAAATCTCTCTTAAATGCAATCCTGGATTACTTAAAATTAAATTATAAATTTCTCTTCTTGTCTCAAGTTTTAAAATATCATCTTTTGATAACATTTAATATAATAAATTTATTTTATCATATTATTAATCTTTTCTATCAATAATTAAAAAAAAATTGAGATCAAATTAATTAGTTCTTAATTAAAAGGCAGGACCAAAAAAAGAAAAAATTAAAAAAAAAGAATTTACAGATTTACTATTGTTGTCATCAATCCCAAAAAATCAGCCCAAAAAACAGGCCAAACCAAACACAAGTAACAAGTAATAATAATTGCACCCAAGAAAGATGTTATTAAAATATATAGTAGATCACCGGGTCCAAATTCTCCCCAGTTCTCTAAATATATACCTAAAAAGAAAAAGAAAGCATATGGAGAATATAAAATAGATATAATAATCCCAGGAATCCAAGTAATAATTCCGATAAGAATAATTAAAAAGCTTGGACTGTCATCACCAGACATCTGAAAGCTAGGGGTAGATATTGAAATAGATTTTCCTAAAGCTTGATTTGATACCATTAAATCATCATAATCATTAATAATTTCATTATTTTCTATTTGAAGAACCAAAGGATTAGGATAACAATATAAATTAGCGTCTTTATTTGAAATTGACTGCGGGCCTCCTAACCCAAAGTCAAGTTGACTAAGAATATATTGGACTTCATCTGAATTCAAGAAATTGGCAAATGCTTCACTTTGTAGAAAGTTTTGAATAGGTTGCATATTATAAATTATTTCAAAACCCGGATGAGAAGTTATCAGATTATAGTTATTATTCAATAAATTGATAAATTCTTCACTGACAATATAATCTAAAAATCCTTCGATGTCAAATAAATCTTGAAAATCTTGCTCAAGGTCAATATTTATATTAATTTCATTTTCGACTGAAAAGGATTTTCCAAGATCAATTTGTTTAAAAATATTTTGTATTTCATCCATAAAAACTTGCGACTTAATGGATTGTTTTTTTTGCTCATTTTCAATTAGATCCATTTCAATCTCGCTGTTAACATTTCCAACTGCAGTTACACTAGAAAGCATTAATAATGATACAATAACCGCTCCAATTATTATTAAACATTTTTTCATATTTTTACCTCATTTTTTATTTATTTAATAAAATATTAACTTTGCATTATAAATACTTTATAGACCGGTTTTTGGAATTAAAATCACTTTAGGACAATATTTAGTTATCAAATAAATAATTTTTATAAAAAAAAAGAGGAATGATTGTTATTATATAACCCTAATTTTTGCATCTGGTCCAGGTGGGGCTGTTTCATTCAACCATTCGTATTCATTAATTCTTACATGCCTAATCGAATAAAACTGATAATAACCAGGACCTTCTGTCTTTGTAGAACTAAACTCCCAACTCCAACCATCAGAACCATCAAAATCAGTACCATAAAGAGTCCAATTACCCCAAGGATCCTCAACTGTTCCATTCGTTGAAGAATAGCGATAAAAAAGATCTAAAGATTCAATACCATCTGATACCTCAGTATTTCCATTAATAGTGAATTCTGAAGATTGATTATAAGGATAAATATCACTAACCTGAGAAGGACCATAAATAGGAGGAAGATCATTATCAGGAACCTTTTTAGAAGCCCATGCAATAGATCGTCTTATTATAAAATAATTATAAGTTTTTTCATCTTCTTTTGTTAGCTCAGGTGGAGTGGTATTTACCCATCTGTAAAAACCCTCATATTTAGAATTTTTGTCTGTATCTTCTAAACTTTTAATATGACCGCCCCAAATTACACCAAATTCAGGGTGACCACAACATCTGACAATTCTAGCTTGGTTCGAGTTTGGATAGATTTCTGCTGTCATAAAAGGTTTTTTTGCCACATTTGTCTTTACAATTTCATCAGTTTTCTCCCAATCTACTGCAAAAGTCCAGGCCCCCATTAAACGTCCAAGAACATTTTTCCAATAAGGCAAATCGGGTTGTTTAATGAATACTTTTATTAAATTACGTAATCCACCTGTATAAACCCAATGATAAATTCTAAGAGTTTCATTATCTGAAAATTCAAGATCCGGAAATCTTGCAAGAACCATACTTTCTCTATCAGGATTTTCAGGTGAAACTATTGCAGGCCCTCCAATCCAATTTATTCTACGAACTCTACCTACTAAATCATCAAAAATTGGATTATCTTTAGATATATTACAATCTGTAGGAATTCCAGAATAAGAGCTTGTAGGTCCTACCCCAGCACCTGCATATTCCATATATGCATGGGCACCCAAAGATTGTGGAATTTCTTGACGTAAAATAGATATTACTTTACCGGTCTGAACTTCAACATTAAAACATGATATCCCTAAACAACTTTTTTTTACAACGCTTTCAAAAAAGGTATCTGGTTTATTAGCCACATTACCCGCAACAGTTGAACCACCACAGGATCCATAATAACCACCTCCCTCTTCTATGAATTTTTTAATTTCTTTAACCCTAATTCTATTTCTAGGAAGATTTGAAAAACCAGTATATATCATATAATAGTCAACTTGCTCCCAACTATTTATAAAAACATCGTAATCACTTGCTTTCAATTTTCCTTTTAAAATATCCTTTGTTGAAAGAACATCAATTTTAAAACGATATAAATTATTTCCAACCTTCCACTCGTAATCTCTGATAGGGAAAATAAGAAACTTTCCACCTCCAGATTTTTTATCGTTATTTATATTCAAACTATCATCATGAATTGCAACTTTGATTTCTAAAATATTAGTTTCCTCATTGGTTTCTTTTGTTATAATTTTTTGTTTAACACCTGCTGAAACAATGATAATATTACAAATCATAATTAAAGCAATTGTTATTGTAAAAAATTTTAGTTTCATATTTCTTCACTATTATTAAAAAATATCAATTAAAATATTTAACCTTTCTAGTACAAAAATAGTTTATGAACGTTTTTTAAAAAAAAAATTATTTAATAAAATACACAATTGCATTTAAATCATCCTGAGTTTTTTCAATACACTCTTTCTAAACATATTTTATCTGCCTAACTGAACAAAACTGGTAACAACATGAATACATCCATTGAATTAAATTTAAAGCTTCGGTCATCAGAAACATCAGCATCATCACCATAAGAAATCTATTTGCAAAAAGTATCTTCATTTACATCATCTAAAAAATAAATATTTAAAGTTTTTTTAGCAAGGTTTTAGTTTTATAAGATAAATAACAAAAAAAATAATTTTACATTATTAAACATAATAAGGATTAGGAAGGATTTCTAATAAAACACTTTCAATATTGTTTAATCCTCCATTATATTCATCCATCACTTCTAATATTTCATCAATGGCTTTTTTTGATAATGCATCTTTGTATTTAATCAATAAAGAAATAATCATATCTTCTTCCTTAAGTTTATATTTTACACTTCTACCAACCCAAACTTTTTCAATAATATCTGCATCTAGTAATTTTTTCAAATGAAAAGTTATTGTTGTAATACTTCTTTTTATATGGTAATGATCTGATTTTCTCCAGTATTTAGTAAGTTCGACAAGTTCTATTTTTGAATATGTTTTATCATAAGTTTTATGTTTTTTTAATGATTTCTCATAAGTTTCCTTATCTTTATAAATTTCTCCTGGGCCTGGACAAAGTAAGAGCAATATAATTTTTAAGGGAGTTTTTTGTCTTAAGAGATTAATTATATCGGTTTCTTTTTTTCCTACAGATTTACTAGCATAATATCTATTATAACTATTATCAAATTTTTTAAAAATAAGTCCATATTTATTTAATTTGCTAAGGTGATATTGTAAACTACCTATTGGAAGATTTGTTCTTCTTTTAATTTCTCGAAAATGTAGTCCCGGATTTTTTAAAATTAAATTATAAATTTCTCTTCTTGTCTCAAGTTTTAAAATATCATCTTTTATTAACATATAATATTATTAAATTAATTTATAAACTTAATAAATTTTTCTATTAATATTTCAAAATATGATACTTTTTCATTTTATAACATTTAATCGATTATTATTAATCTTGCAATTTAGATTCATAATTTAACCATTGATGTCTTAAAAATTTTAATGATTGAAAATAAATTTTAGAACCCTTAGAAAGAGCTGAAAAACCATTTAAATAAATATTATTACTTTTCATTTTCATTAAAAAATTATTAATCCCAAATTGAATTATTTTTTTATTATAGTTAAACAAATCCTGTTTAAAACACTCGACCATATCAACTATTTTATCCATTAAATTAGTAGTTTTGTTTAATATTTCCAGGATATCATTCAAAAGCAATTTAAGGTTTTTAACATAAACAGTATCGTTTTTTAACAAATTATGAATCAACTCAATTTTATTAAAAACCCTATTTGAGTCATCTAGAAATTCTGTTAAAAGTTTATAATAAAACTTTTTTACATCCATTAAATATTCTAGACCAAGATAGTACTTATCTTTTCTAATATCTATATTGTTTTCTTTTGCAATATCTTCAATTAATATTATAACATCAGATATGTTTTTAGTTGAGAATTGAACAGAATTTTTAATATCTTTAAATCTATCTCTAATTAAAGCAAATATACTTACCATACTACTAGAATTATTAGTTAAATTTGCTGTTTTTTCCCAAAAATTGTAAATATAGTTCAAACTTATAGAAATATTTGTTTTATATTCAATTCTATCAGAAGCGGTGGTATAAAACAGTGAATTTGAAACAACTGTTTTGCCTGTAAATGGGTGACTTTCATAAATTGGTTTTTTTATTGTTCCTGCAATTTCTGGATGAGTTGAAAATATAGCAATTTTTCCAAATCCAAAATTTGATGTTAACCAAGCAGGGGTATCATCAATTCTTGTACTAGTGTTATAATAATTAGCAATTACCTCAACACTTTTACCAGTATAACATACTTCTCTACCACCATACCAGCTATCCCATACAATACTTTCTAATCCAAAAGTTAAAGGAGAAGTACTATTAATGACATTTATCTGAACCAAACTATTAAGCTCTGGGGGCGATCTAACTAATATGTCAGCAATTGCATAGAGACCAATAATTCGAAGATTTGGATTATTAACCCTTCTCTTAAAATAAATATTAAATGGAAGATTACCTATTTTTTCTCCTGCTCGTGTCATCAACAAACCAGCACAACAACCAACATATCCACCACCATTACTTACAAAAGATCGGACACCATCAGAAGTTCTATAAAATATATCATTGTAAATTATGTAAGGAACAAAAAAAAGATAATCAAAAATCGCACCCGGATGAAACATTACATTAAAATCACTAACTTTTAATTTTTCACTTATTTCTTTATCTCTAACAGTATCAATATTTAAAAAACCACAAGTATGCATTAGTTTCAAAAAAAAGAATCCTCCGCATGTTACACAGCTATATAACTGAGCAATTTTTACTTCATTTAATGGAAAAACATGTACCATTACTTGTTTTAACAAAATATATATTGGAACTGTTAAATTATTATTTATTTCAATCTCACTAGTCTGATTATAATCATAAACTATTGCAATTATCTTATTATCAATAGTTAAATTCCCAGTAAATGGAACAATAAAACTACCTCTTTCAAATAACCTATTTTGATAAATGATACTTGAATTCATCTCTTTTACATTTATTGATATATCCTTCTCTGTCCAAAAAACCTGAATTTGCTCTCTCAAAATATCATTAATCATATGCCTAATTTTACAGTTTATGTTATCCATTACTGTAAAATTTCCATGAATTAAAGGAGATACAATAAAACCATAACATAAATCATCAGAACTCTCTGATTTTAGTTGCTCAGCTAAACTCTGATTTATCGAGTTTAACAATAAAAATATAACAAATATTATACATCCAATTTTTTTCAATAATTTTTTAATAAAATTTTTATTTTTCATAATTCTCAATTTTTATTTTTATTTATAAAAAAAGAGTTATTAAAATATTTAAGCTTTTTAGTACAATCTTCATTTAAAAGAAAAATTAAAAAAAAATATTAATAGTTTAATTATCAACATGTGTAACTGCATCTGGGCCATCCTGAGCTTTTTCAACAAGTTCCTCATAACCATATTTTACATGTCTGATTGAATAAAACTGATAATAACCTCCACCATCTTTTATAAACTTGATCATATTGTTTCTCCAAAGTCTTACCGAAGGCCTATTAACCATCCATTTTGTCTTTCTGCATCCTCCACCAGCACCCCCACCAGGCATCAAAAGAACATCATAATTATCTACTGAAAGACTACCTCTGTATACATCCTCATCATATATTTTTTCAACAACAAAATTATATTGAGTGCCATTAACTACCCAACTATAACCATCAAGAGCCTCAAAAAAAGCTTTATAACATGATACCATAAGAATAGTTTTTGAAAATATTGCAACTCTAACCTCTTTTATTTTAAGATTTCCTAGATAAACGTCATCCAATTCAGATGGTTCTGGTTGATCATGCAAATCAGTAATTCCTAATACAATAAAATTACCACAAATCATAGTAAGCATTATTGGTATTACTAGGAGTTTTATTCTCATATTTTTCCCCTGTCAATAAAAAAGAGCAGTAAGATTATATTAGCTTTTTAGCACAAAATTAGACATAGAAAATAAAAAATAAAGTTGTTTAAAAAATTAAATATAATAAGGATGAGGAAAAATCTCCAAAACAACTATTGTTAATCTATCTAATAACCTTAGATATCCATCATCTTGCCAAATCAACATTCTATTAATTGATTTAATCGACAATTCATTTCTGTACTTAATAAAAATTTCCCAAATTAAATCTTCATCTTTAAGTTTATATTTTATCTCTTTTCCCACCTTAACTTTCTCAATGATATCTGCATCCAGTAATTTTTTCAAATGAAAACCTATAGTCGTGCGATGTTTATTTAAATAGAAATCTTTATCATAATTCCCTTTCCAATGTTTTGTCAATTCAATAATTTCTTTTTTAGAATAAATTTTTAAAAAAGTTGAACGTTTGGAATATGCCTTTTTTTGAGTTTTTTTATCTTTGAAAATATGACCTGGGCCAGGGGTAAGTAACATTAAAATGATTCTTCGAGGGGTTTCTTGTCTTATAAGATTTAATATTTCTTTGTCCTTATTGCCTACTATTTGTTTAGCATAATATCTAGTAAACCTTCCAAAAGTTTTTGAAACAATAAGTTCGTATCTTTCCAAATAACTTAGATGATATTGTATACTACCTAAAGGGACATTTGTTCGTCTTTTAATCTCTCTTAAATGCAATCCAGGATTATTTAAAATTAAATTATAAATTTCTCTTCTTGTCTCAAGTTTTAAAATATCATCTTTTAATAACATTTTATATTATAACTTCATCTTGCTATATTAATAAATTTTTCTATTGATTTTATAAAAAAAGTTTTGTTAAATGTATAATAAATATAATAGAATATTAACCACAAATATAAATAATTGTGTCTGGTCCAGGTGGAGCTGTTTCATTCAACCATTCATACTCATTAACTTGTACATGCCTAATCGAATAAAACTGATAATAACCAGGACCTTCTGTCTTTGTAGAATTAAACTCCCAACTCCATCCATCAGAAACATCAAAATCCGTGCTATAAATCGTCCAATTACACCAAGGATCCTCAACTGTTCCATTCGTTGAAGAATACCGATAAAAAAGGTCTAAAGATTCAATACCACCCGATACCTCAGCATTCCCAGCTATCGTAAATTCTGAAGATTGATTATAAGGATAAATATCACTAACCTGAGAAGGACCATAAATAGGAGGAAGATCATTATCAGGAACTATCTTTGAAACCCAGACAACACTTCTACGGTTAATCCAATAATTATAAGCAAATTCATCTTCAATAGTATCATTTTTAGGTACGATATCTACCCATTTGTAAAAACCTTCATACATATTATTATAATCCATATCAGCAGCATTCACTATATGCCCTCCCCACCACACATTATGTTCAGGATGACCAGAACATCTAACAATTCTTGCATTATTTTTATTTGGATAATATTCTGCTACCATAAATGGCTTATTAGAATAATTCGTCTTAACGATTACATCACATTTCCAGTCACCTGCACACAATAAAGCTTTCATAGACAATCCAAGATTTTCCATCCAATAAAGTTCACCACCCTCATAAAATAAACCCTTTATTAAACCACGAATACCACCTACATATTTCCATTGATGGATACTAATAGTATCATTTTCAGATATTTCTTCATCTGGAAATGTTGCAATAACAGAAATTTCTCCTTTTGTATCCTCAGGTATTTCAAAATTTGGGGCACCAAGCCATCTTATCCTTCTAGTTGGTTCAAGATAATCATCAAAAATTGGATTATCTCTATTAACAGGACAATCCAAACAAACACCAGAATGATAATTGGCATTCATATCAGCTTGATTCCAGCTTGAATAAAACAAATATGCAAATGTGCCAAATGATTCAGGCGACTTACCGAATAATTGACCTATCAAAGGGGCATGAGTTTTAAATAAAATATCAACATCAGAAATCTCTAAACAGCTATTCTTCCATAATTTCTCCACAAGTGTTTTAGGTCTATTTGTCATATCACCTGCTATCATTGCTCCTCCGCAGGTTCCAAAATATCCCCCGCCCTTATTGATGAATTCAGCAATATTTTTTTCTCTTATTCGGTTCTTTGGTAATCTTGAAAAACCAGTATAAAACATATCCTGATCTGCAGTATCAGGCGGATAAATCAAAACATCAAAATTTTTTGTTTTTAATTCACCTTTTAAAATTGCTTTAGTCGACAATAAAGTTGTAACAATTTTATAAGACGTATTTCCAACTTTCCAACAATAATCTGATAAAGCATTAACAAAATAAACTGTCCTAGCATATGGACCATAAAAAATTGCATCTTCTTTTTCATCTGTATAAATCGCTACACGTATCTTAACAATATTATTATTAGAGCTATTTTTTATGTTATCAATATTATATATGTTAGCTGAAGTAATTAAAGTGCTACCAATCATGATCATCATAACAACAATTACGAAGATTTTTATTTTCATTTTTTCACCCATTCTTATTTTTTTATATAATATTTTTATAAAAAACACTCATTTATACTTTATTTACCAAAAATCCTATTCTATTTAATTTATATTATATAAATTTCATCATAAAGATTTAAAACCATTTAGAACCAATATGATACGGATGTGGAAATATATCAGACAACATTTCTAAAAGCTTATCTTCATAATGATTTATGGTTTTAAAATTTTTAACTTTAATATATCTCCTATCTTCTACATATAAATTATTAACTCGATCAGTATGTTGCATAAGATCTTTAAAAATTTTATCTTTAAATAAACTTTTTTTATAACTAATTAATAATTTGTCTATTAAATATGGATCTTTTAAACGATATAGTATTTCATTATGAATAGGGGATCGTTCAAGAATTTTATTAGGAATATTAGTTAAAGTAAATCCATATTTTACAGGTGCTACTTCTATAACATCTCTTCTAAGTAATTTCTTTAAATGATATTCGATAGTTGTAGGATGTTTTTCTAGATATTCACTAAGCTCTTTTTCTGTTAAAGCTATCCACATATGTAAAACCAAAATAATATAGCGTGGAATCTTTTGTCTTATTATATTTAATATTTTTTGATCATATAATCCAATTTTATTGGTTACATATAATCTAGAATATGAATTGTCAGACTTAATTGCTATCAAATTAAGTTTTTTAAGATAATTAACATGATATCGTAGATTATGATAAGATATATGTAATCTCCTTGATAGTTCTCTTAAATGTAAACCCGGATTGTTTTTGATATATGTGTATAAACATTGTCGAGATTCTAGTTCAAAAATTTCTGATTTTTTCATATTTTTTAATCAATATTTATTTTTATTAATAATATTATATTAAATTTTTGTATTTTTAAAACAAATATTTATGATAGCTATTATATATAGTTTATAGGGTATTTTAAAAAATTAAAATTATTTTGAAATTATAACTTCCCCATTATCTGCATCTAAAATAATATTATCTCCATCTTTGATTTTTTCAATATCAATTTGATCAACACAAGGAATTCCTGCAAGAATTACTCCAGTTGCAACAATAGTTTCAGTTTCTTTATTTATAATTCCTGCGGGTGCAACTTCGTTTTTCTTAATACCATATATAACATATGACCCGACAGTTGATCCTTTACCACAGGGAAAAACAAGGATTTTATCCTTTACAGATTTACCTTCGAGAGGATGATCCTTTTCAATAACAATACCTGTTTTGATATCAATTCCACCATAAAAACCAATAGGTTCAGATGAAACAATTGCTTTTCCTTTAACTCTTCCAGGAGAAATTATTCTTCCTTTCATAACTGCCCCTCCACTAAATCATCAATATTTGCAAAACAAACCTCTTGTTTACAAAAACCAGGTAAATAGTTTGCAGCTTTACCGGAATTTACACCTGTCGTTTTATATCCCATTTGTTCAATTGGTGATACAACCATACAAGTATCAGCAACAATACTTCCTCCTGCTTTTTTAATAATATCATTATACCCCATTCTTTCTGCTGCTTCCTTTATCATTCTTGAAGTACAAATCCAAACTGGTTTTTTCAAATGTTTACCATTAAGCTTATCTGCAAGAGCAGAAATTTCCCTAAGAGATGCATGAGGACAACCAAAAATCACAATATCAGGTTTTTTTCCAGAATTAAGTTTTTCATATGTTTCTATTATTTCTTTTTTTGAAACAGAGATTTTTTCAAGGTTCTTTTTTTCAACCAAATCTGCTTCAGGTGTTAAGTTTTCAACATGATAAAGTGCCACCGCACCTGATGCTGCCATTGCAGCTCCAAGTGCCTTCAGTTGGTCAGTATTTGCATTTTTAATTCCTTTAAAATAGGGGATCTTATTTTTAACCTGTTTACCAACATAGTATCCAAGAGCGCCAAAATCAGAGTTAAAATTAAGAGCTGTATCTACTTTTATTTGAACTGTTGGTTGTCTTTTCTCCCAGAGATGCAGCCCATAATTTGGAGTAACTCCACATATTGCAGCAGCAAGTGCAGAAGGCCCTCCCTCTCTATTTGTTCTAGCGCCAATTACTGAATTTGAAAATGATACAGCAGAACTTTCTGACCAAGCAATATGTTCTCTAAAACGTGGGAGGTTCCCTGCAAGATATGGAGTACATGTTGATGTTACAACAATTCCCATTTTTTTAAAGGCATCCATTATTCTAAGCTGATTTTTTGCAAAATTTTTTGGAAAACCGAGTTGTTCCCAATTTTCAAGATCCATTCCAGCCGGATTCAGATAAGTTAGAACTTTAACCTTTGTATTCTTTGAAGCCATATCCTCCAAAAACTCTGTTCCAGGATCTCCAATAGATTTATAAGATACACCAGCAACCTGAACAGATCCGATAGGAATCATTTTATCAGCGCCATAAATATCTCCAAGTCTTACAAGAAGTCTAAAAAGTCTTTCCATTACTTCGCCTTTTTCTCCTTCAATAATTTTTTCTTCTTCTTTTGTTAAATGCATTTTACTAACTCCTTACAATTTTTAACTAATAATTCAATTTCTTCTTTTGAAGCGTTATCTATATGAATCCCGCCAATAGCAACAACCTTTGTATTATATTTTTTACATGCAGCTTCTGCTATTGGCTTTAATACAATATAATCACGATGACTTCCTAATCTTATTACTTTAGGTTTTTTATCAGGTTCACAAATAACCAATCCCCCAATATGTGACTTTTCACCTCCTCCAAGAATATAAACTAGATCATCATCTAGCTTTTTTTGTTCCAGAAAAACTTTATATTTTCCCTCACCTGAGGTAATCATCAAGATCCACTTTTTTATATTTTACAATCTCATATTTTGATTTGTCAACATCAGAGGGAATAGTTGCATCAAATCCAACTTTTGTCGTAAGTGTTTTTTTACCAGGCTCATGTTTTCCAGAAGGATCAAGTGAACTACCTGGTTGGTCTGGTTTTACTATCATATCTTTATGACCTTGAAATCTGGTTGCCATTGCCCACTCAACTGCAAGTGGATTATAAATATCTACATCATCATCAACTATAGTTACATGCTTCATGCTTTTATGCCCATTAAATGCAGCTTCTATTGCCTTCTTACCATCATCAGGATGTTTTTTTCTAATCTGAACAACACCATGAAGCCACGATCCGCCCCCCATTGTAACATACACGTTTTTACAATCAACCACCTTTGAGACTTCATCATAAATTGTTGGTTCCTTTGGCATACCCATTAGTGTCTTATGTTCAAGTCTACCAGGGATCAATGCCTGATACATTGCATCTTTTCTATGGGTAATACAGTCCACAACAAATACTGGTTCCTGACGCTCAAAATCTCTTGTTTCAGTAAGATCTACAAAAGGACCCTCTCGATCAAGATTTCTAGTAATTCTTCCTTCAAACACAAATTCTGACTCAGCTGGAACCTCAAGATTTTTTGTCACACACTTTACAAGGTCTGTTTTATCAAGAGTATTTGCAATTGCAAACTCATCAACTCCAGATGGTGGGCCAAGTGATGCAGCTACCATCACAGCAACAGAATTACCAATGCAAACTGCCATTTCAATGTCACCTTCTGTTTTGTCATAAGTTGTACGAGTTTGCCTCTTTGAAATCAATCTAGCAGTGAATTTATTTTTACCAATTTCCATAATTCTATGATATGAAACATTACGACCAGTATCTGGATCCTTAATTGTAGCAACAGTTGCACTACCATATCTTCCGCCATCTCCATCTAAATGAAACAGAATTGGATATTTTGATAAATCAACATCTTTTACAATTACTTCTTGACATGGTGCTTTATCCACAATTTTTGGTTCTTTTGGGTTTCTTAACGATTCGACAAGTTTAAGTAAAAGTTTTTCTTTTGTAGTCCCAAGACCATCTGCAATTATATCTCTATTTGATGTAATACCCGCAAAAACAGGAAAATCATAGCCTAATATATTATCAAAAATTACTGGTTTTTCATTTAGAGAATAGATAATATTTGCAATTTCTTTTTTTATTGAGACTTCTTTTTTAATTCTAACAAGTTTATTATCTTTTTCAAGTTTTAATAGAAAATTTCGAAGATCCATTAAATATTTCCTCCCCTTGATGCTCCGATAACAGTTTTTAAGGTTTGAAAACCTTCTTTTTCAATTGCATTTGCAACTTCTTCTTGCAGCTCTTTTCCAGGGGTTAAAGCAATCATATTTCCACCAAGTCCTCCGCCAGTAAGTTTTGCACCCAGTGCACCTCTTTCTCTTGCAAGTTTTACCAAGAAATCAAGCTCTTTAGACGAAACCTCTATTTGTTGCAAAAGTTTATGATTTTCATTCATTAGTTTTCCCAGTTCCTTGTAATCTTCTTTGATAAGTGCATTTTTTGCAAGATATGCAATGTTTTCTGCTCTATCTAAAATCTTATCGTATTTTTCAGGGTCTTTTTGTTTTCTTTCTTTAACACCAGCCACAGCTGCTGTAGTATTTGCAACTTTTCCAGTATTACCCATTACAATCTCAATAGGATTTGCAATATCCATCTTATCCATAACATTATTTTCCCCCTTTTCAAACCATATAAGACCACCAAATGTAGAAGCAGTATTATCAATACCTGAAGGAGTACCATGATATCCTTTTTCTCCCTCATACGCAATTTCATTAATTTCTTCATCTGAAAGATTAAGATTATAATGTTTAGAAATCGCTCTTGCAATAGCAACACAAGAAGCTGCACTAGCACCGATTCCACTAGCACAATATAAATTTCCGTCTAGTGTAACTTCAATGCCTTTTTTAGAAAGATCAACAGACATCTTCTTTAAGATTCTATTAATAGAATCTTTTTGTTGGTCTATTTTATCTTCTTTGTAATTGGGTGTTGCTTTTCTATTATCGTTTATCTTCCAACCAGGTTTGTCTATTGGTTCAATTTTTGCAACAGTATATCTACCAATAGCAGAAACTATTGCAGGTATGTTATAAACAACAAAGTGCTCATTAAATAAAATAGCTTTTCCAAAACCTATGCCCTCGCCCGACATTTTTCATCACATAATGCAACTTAGATTTTACTTCTTCAAATATGATAAATAGTATTTCTTTTTTAATATTGTGGTAAAAATTATTGTTTTTTAACAATTTTTTTTAAATCTCTTGACTCTGTGAGAGATAAAAAAAATCCATAAAAACCGGTAATTACATCAGTAATTATAAAACCTAGTAGAGAAACAACAAAAATTTTTTCATGTGGAGCGCCAAATAAAGTGGAAAAAATAAAAATTGCTGATAGTTCTCTAGTTCCTAAACCTGCAAAAGTAATTGGTATGAAACTTATAACATTTGCAACAGGAAATAAAAAAATGAAATATTCATATGGAATTTCAACTTCTAAAGCGATTACTAAAATATAATATTGAGAAAACATAATAATCCAAGATGACAAACCAATAAATACAGGAATTATCAACTTTTTTAAATTTGGAAAATCTTTATAAAACGTTTCAACAAATTTATTAATACTAATTTTTGATTTTTTTGGAATAAGATATTTAATTAAAGTAAAAAATAGTCTTTCTCCTCGATCTTTGTTAACTAAATATAATAATGTTACTGCAGAAAAGATTACCCAAATAACTACTGCATTAAAAATAATAGGAATCTGTTCTATGATAAAAAATGCCCCAATAACTAACATTATATACAAAGATAAAGTATTAACAATGGTTTCAATGAAAGTATTTACAAATAGTTTACCATAGGGGTCATCTGTTTTATCTTTTACATATATAATTCGTGCCATTCGGCCAATATAACCTGGTGTAATACTGCCATAAAAATATCCTATTAATAAAATTTTCATTGATTTTAAAAAACTTAACTTAATTTTTTGTTCTTTGATTATTATCTGCCATACATAGTTTCTTAGCAATAATCTTGGAATTGTTAGCAACAATGATATTGCAATAAATATTGGTTTAATTGATAAAAAAGCATTTTTTATTTCTTCAAAATCCAAACTATATATTATATATATAAGTATAATTATCCCAATCATAGGGAGAATTCTTTTAATTATACTTCTATTATTTTTCACCACTGAAAAACTGATAAAGATTATTCTTTATTTAGGATTATGGAAAAAAATAAATTTTGGATTTTTTATAATTATATGACAGTTTCTAGACATCTATAAATTAACGGAAAATTTAATTTCAATAAATCTTTTAAAATATTTAAAAAATTAAACTGCCCTTTATATTTTGGTACTCTGATTGTTATTGAAACATCTTTATTTCCACCATTTGATATAACTTCTATTATTCCACTCCAAGTTCTATGTTCCATCCCATAAGTATCGATTTCTATTGTAACTGTTTCTTCCTCGCCGGGTTCAAGTGAACCAGTTTTAGGACTGACTGACATCCATGTTGGCGAGTTTGCAATATTCCAATTTAGATCTTGAGGAGGATTAAATGGATCATCTTCCTTTGCAGTATTTTTTATATCAAAAGTTCTTATTACAACCTCTCCTTCACCTACATTTCCAAAATTTATCGAAGTTGGACTTACATCTAATTTTGGCTTATAGTCATCATAATTGTAGTTATCTGAAATATCAAACCATAATTGTGCATCGTCATCATCTCCTGGTACTCCATCCCAGTCACCACGGGTATAAAGCCAAGTTCCATCATCCTCATATCTATCTCCAGAGATTGAATCGTCTTCAAGGTCATAAGTAATTTCAAAGATCCTTCCAGGGTCTCCAGTTCTTTCACTTAAATCAGCAACATCGTTTAATAAAACATCATCATCCATAAGTTTAACTTTCATTATAACTTCAGAGTTATATGCATTAAAAGTATAGGATTTGTCAGGTGTCCATGTGTCTCGTGAATTCCAATGGAATATCCACCAGAAAAAGAATTGTTCTTCATATCCATCATATTCAGTTATGGATTGAGAATCAATATTTACCGTGTAATACCATTCAGCTTCGGTATTTGGCCAAGGATCAATATCATCAAGAGCTGTTACTTTATGGATTGTAACCTCAACAATTGCATTTGGTTCTCCCCCTCCAAGTCTTGCATCAACAAGTCCATACCCTGTTTTTTCATCCCACCCTGGAGTATTAAGATCTTTTGCAGTATCTCGTAATTTCTGTCTTATCCATTCATTATCCTTACTCGGATATCTAGACATGGCAAGTGCAGCAACGCCTGCAACATGAGGGGTTGCCATTGACGTACCAGTATATCTTTCATATTTGTCATTAGGAATTGTAGAATATATTCGATAACCTGGTGCCATAAGTTCTAGTTCATCACCATAGTTACTAAAACCACACCTTTCATCTTCAGTATCAGTAGCTCCAACTGCTATAACAGAATCAAAAGCCGCAGGATATCCAACTTCTGAAGAATAATCATTACCAGAAGCAGCTACTAGTAAAACTCCACTAGCATAAGCAGCATCACATGCATCCTTAATAACCTGAGATGGGCTACTACTTCCAAGGCTCATACTGATAACATCTGCTCCTTGATTAACAGCATGGTTAATACCAGCTGCGACATTAGATGAACTCCCACTTCCTCCACCTCCTAGAACCTTCTCAGCCATAACACTTACTTGAGCAACTCCAGCAATACCAATATTGTTATCCATCTCTGCAGCGGCAATACCTGCGCAATGTGTACCATGGCTATTATCATCATATGGATCATTATCACCATTTACATGATCATATCCACCTGAAACGTAATTATCAAGATCTTCATGATTATAGTCTATGCCTGTATCAACAATTGCAATTTTTACACTATTACTACCCTGATGTATATCCCAAGCTTCAGGGCAATAAATTCTCTGTGGGCCATACTGTTTTTCCCAGTCTGGATCATTTGGTATATGATATGAATAAACAATATAGTTAGGCTCTGCATATCTTATTTCAGGAGAGTCTATTATATCATTTATAAGTGAAAATTCTCCTCCAGCAATTGTTTCTACAACTGCAATATTTAAATTTTCAATTTTTTGAATAATATCATGACCTTTGAAGTTATCAATAGTTTTTACATCAATTTTGGAATTAAAACCGATTATTACTTCACCAGAAATAAACAATTCATTTTCATAATTTCCAGTTTTTATAGATAACTGAGTTCCTACAGCTCCAAAACTTCCAATAATCATTAAAAAAATAATGATCACGGATATTATTTTTCCTTCAATTTTAATCATTTCAGTTCCTCCAATATATACATATATTTATAATTTATAAATTTTTTATTAAATAATTTATATTATTAAAAATTTTTAACATCCAATAAAAATCTTTATATAATCTTAAAAATGAAAAAATCCTATTATCTCTAGTTCGAGGTATTTTTACATTTAATGGATCAGACCACTTACTTTCAACATCATAAACATCTTTAGATTTAACCTTAATTTTATATTCTGACTTTTCTCCCCATATATGACTTGCTTTAATTGTTTCATCTGCATTATAAGGGCCCAACCATTTGCTCTCTGTATCATCCCCCCAATCCCATTTATAAAAACGTTGATTTTCATTTGGATTAGCAGCACTTGTTGTATATGTATATTCTTTACCAGATTTCCCCTTTATAGGGCCCATAGGCTTATTCGGTTTTTGAGGAGGCTCATAATTATCTGATATTTTGAACCAAACTTTTGCATCATTTTCATCAGAACTAGTACTACCATCAGGTAAAAAATCACCAGAAGTAACATAAAAAACATCATCGATTATCACAGTATCATTATCAACTAATATATTATCTACAATATCATATTTACACTTAAAAATTGCTTGTTCGAGATCAGGGATTTCATTATCAACTCCTCCGCCAATTTGACTGCTAACATCTGCAAGATCATCACCACTCCAAAAATCTCTGTCCCAAACCTTAATATTAATTCTTGGTTTTGTAGTAAAAATATCAATTTGATATTCGAAATCCTCTGTGTGGTCATCTTCGTCATTTGAATAATCATCATTAACTTCATAAATCCATTTTTCACCGTCATCAACAGACAATTTATACGACCAATCTGCACCGGGCCATTCAGGCAAAACTTCTATATCATCTATCATTTTTATTCTATGTATCATAACTTCCAACAAAGAATACACATTACAGTTTGTAGCCTGCAATTCAAGGATTAATTCAGTATCGACTCCTTCCCAATCATTTATTTTTTCCTTAACTTTAACTAAATATTTTGCTTCAGGTGAATACCATAATTTTGACCATCCTCCATGACTTGGGCCATAGGCACCAGAGATTTGAAAACAATTAAAATTGCCTCCTGGAACAGTTATCACTTCATTTGTAACAAAACTTATTGTTTCATTTTCAAAAGGCCCTTCTGCATCAAAATCACTATCATATAGACCTTCTACTGTAATATGTCCTGAAAGTATTGCATATGTATCAGCATTCCATGGATTCTCTGTTGAATTGATTGGAAAATTAAAAAAATCAAATGATGGAGAAAATGTCATAGTAATATGTACTGTAGTAGTTCGTGAAATTAATAATTGATATTCTCCTAATGAAAAAAATTCAAAATCCTTTATCGCTAATGTTAACATGTCGATATGAGCTACTCCTTCAACATCCGCAGTGTAACTTCCAAGACCAACTCCAAAAAGTTCTAATTCAGCAATTAAATCACCATCAATTTCTAATGTATATTCATTATTATTTTCATTAATATCTACCACTTCTACTCTCATATCTGTTATACCTTTATCAGGATCATCTGGATCCAACCCATCTATTCCTACTATCCCTGAAAGAAAAAAATCAAAATGCATATCATATATCCAATAGTCTCCTATTGACCAAATAGGTAACTCTGCCTGTTGATTACCCCTTATTTTTTGATTTGAATTTTTTATATTTGTATATGTAGCATCAACGTAAAAATTACAAATTATTAAAATTAATAAAATAAATATGAAAACTAGTTTTTTTCTCGTTTAAAATCACCCCACTAACAAAAATTTTATTATAATATAAATAAATTTTTTTAATAAATTTTTCTATTTAATTATTAATTAAAAATCAAAAATAGATTTATAACAGGAAAATATCTAGAATAGTATATAAATAATTGTAGGTTTATACTTACTTAAACTTATTTTTTTTATTTAAAATCATTACTAACTATTATAATTAAGTATTTAATATAAATGAGTTTATATAAAGGTAAGTTATACCATTATGCACTGTCATAAAAAATAATATATTTAAATCAAATTAATATTCAATATAAGGAATTAACTGCAAAAAAGGGGAGAAACATTTGAGTTATACATATTCGCCTAAGGATATAATTGACATAAATTATTCAAAGTATTATTGGAAAGTAATGGATTTTCTTGCCAATAAATTTGAAAAAATTGCTAATAATTATGAAAAAGATATTTCAAAAGAATATGAAAGAGAAACAATGTTATTTAAAACTTCTAAAGCTAATAATATATTACATATTGGATGCGGTGCATTTCCAATCACTGCAATGACACTTGCTAAGATGGATTGTAGAAAAATCGTTGCAATTGATAGAAATCCCAGAGCAGTTAAAATGGCTAGTAGATTAATTACAAAAAAAAATCTTTATGATTTTATTAAAATTGAAAATGGGGACGGAAGGAAATATCCTTTAGAAAAATTTGATACAATAATAATTTCAAGTAATTCAACTCCAAAAATTGAAGTGTTAAAACATGTATTTAATAATGCAGGTGATAATTGTAAAATTATCATTAGAGAACTGTGTCAATTAAATAAAACTATTCTTGATTGTATAAATTCTGATCCTAATATCAAGCTTGTTAAAAAAATAATAAATAAATCTGAATCAGAAAATAAGTGGGAATCATTTTTTACAATAAAAAAAGAATAATTTTAATAAAAGATAAAAAAATTTATAAAATAAAAGCAAAAATATTAAGAAATATAATAGTTCTTGATTATGTGAAAAAAAAAAGTAAGAATGAAACAAAAAAAATACATTATGAATTAACTAGAAATTTTTTTAGAAAAAATGCAATTAGCCAAAAAGGATATTATGATGCAAAAAATGTAAATGAATTGAAACATGATTTTAAACAAAATAAAATGTGGGAAATCTGCACTTCATTTATAGACATTATAGTAAATAATAAGAGAGAATATAAAAATATAATTGATGTAGGCTGTGGAATCGGGGATTTTACTATTGATTTAGTAAATCGATATTCATATTTTAAAAAAATTGTTGGAATTGATTTTTTAGATGAGGTTATTGATTTAGCTAAAAAAAATGCAAATAAATGTGACAAAGTTACATTTTTAAAGGGGGATATGTTAAATCTTCCCTTTGAAAATAGATCATTTGATATATCTATCTGTATAAATGTAATTCATCATATTTATATTAAAGATTTAGAGTTATCAATAAAAGAACTTGCTAGAATCACAGATAAATATATGATAATAGAAATTAGAAATAAAAAAAATATCTTTAACTTTTGGTTCAAATATTTTTCATTACCAATTTTATATAAAAACTTACCAGTATTTTCTTGTTCAATTACTGAATTAAATGAAATTTTAAAAAATTATAATTTTAAATTAAAAAATGTAAAAGGTATATATCCAAGAACATGGATATGCCGGCGTCTTCTCTTAATATATAAAAGAGCAAATATTGACTAAGATTGGGGGATTGTCTATTGAAGGAAAATATAAAGTCTATATCATCCTTTAGAGTTGTAAATTGGAGAAGAAAAATTAATTGTTTTAAATATAGTTTTTTAGAGTTGTTGGCACTGAAAATAAATTTTTTTTACAAACTTTTAATGGATTGGAGAAAACCAATTTTTTTAAACGAAATAAAATTGGCAAAAGTTACTTCAGATGATAAAATACTTTTAATCGGCGGAGGTTTTTTACCATCAGAAAGTATGACAATTGTAGAAACAACTGATACAAAAGTTGTGACAATTGATAATAACATTACAGCCTGTAAAAATGCAGAAAAATTTGTTAAAAAAAAGAATTTATCAGATAAAATTATTATAGAAAATGCTGATGGGAGAGATTTTCCTGTCAATGATTTCAATGTTATTTTTATTGCCATTAGTGTCTGGCCTATAAATGATGTTTTCAAAAATTTATCAAAAAATTTGAAGAAAAATTCAAGAATTTTATGTAAAAGTTATAATGAAGATATACCAGGTATATTAAAAAAAGAAGGTTTATCAGATAACTTTAAAATAGAATCTCAAATTAAAAATCCTAGTACAAAATCTTTTTTATTTGTTAAAAAATGATTTTAAAAAAATTCAAATTTTTTTATTTATCAAATTTTTTAATTGTTTAGCTAAATAGTTAGGTCTTAAATAAAAGCTTAGAATTGCTTTTCGATAAAATCCTTCTAGTTCTTTTCTTGTAAAATTACCTAAACCCTTTTCTGAATCTGCAATAACTGTGTAGCCATCAGCAATACTAAGTTTTCCCTCTTTTTCAGCTTGTTCCCATAGAGGTGAACCAAATTTATAAGTCAAAATTGTAAATAAAACATAATCAAGTGGTAGAGAACAGGCAAATCTTATTGTTTTGTTTATATGATTTTTTGTTTCAATCGGTGCACCTAATATAAATGTCCCAACTGTAAAAAAACCCATTTTATGACTCAAATTTACTGATTTTTTTATCTGTTCAACTGTTGCTTTTTTATTGTAAAATTCTAAAACATTCTTATTTGCAGATTCAAGTCCAAAATAAAGATGTTTAACACCTGCTTTTTTCATTTTTTCATATAGTTTTATATTAGCAGTATCAACCCTTGCTCCTTGAATATATATTTCTAGATCTGTTTTAAGCTCGATTATTCTATCAAGAATTTTTTTTGCACGAATTTCATCTGCAAGAAACGTATCATCAACAATCATAACTGAATCATATTCTTCGTTAATTTCTATGATTTCACTTACAACATTTTCAACAGAGCGTTTTCTAAAAATTTTATAGCCAAGTGCATTTCTTGTACAAAAACTACAGTTAAACGGACATCCTCTGCCAGTAATCATTGTAGTAAAATTTGGTTTAAAATTATGTTTTTTGGAAGATTTTGCATAATTATACTTATCAACAAGGTGACGTGCAGGAAAGTTAATATTGTCAAGATTTTCAATAATTTTGGCAGGTTTTCCTTTTTTTATTTGATTTTTTTCTCTATAATAAATTCCATTAATTTCTGAAAGGTTCTTTTTTCCTTCTAATGCCTTAGTCAAATCAATAATATTATTTTCTCCATCGCCTTCGACGCTAATATCAGCTGAAGGAACTTCGTCAAGAGATTTTTTAGGCTGTACTGTACAATGAGGTCCCCCAATTATAATTGGAATTTTTGAATCATATTCTTTAATAAAATTAGCAATTTTTGCAGATTCTTTATATGCATATGTATAAAATCCACCGCTAAGTTTCTCCTGATAAGCAGAAGAATAAGTAGTCATTCCTATAACATCTGACGAAGGAATAACCTTTTTTAGAGTATCTGAAGGATATCTTTCTGCAAGAAGATCAAAAACTTCTACAATATGACCCTCATTTTCTAAAACACTACCCAGATATAGAAGTCCTAATGGAGGATGGTATGAGCGCATTTTATGAGGTTTTTTAGTATCTCTCATAAAAATATATCCAGGAGGTACATGCAATAATGAAAATTTCATTTATTATCCCTTGAATTTTGTTTTATTATGGCCTTACTATATATGAAGATATCTTTAAAAAAATAATAATTAATATTAAAAGCCCTATTCAGAAATATAAATGAAAAGTACAATTCGAAAAGAGTTAATAGAAAAAAGAAAAAAAATACCCAAAAAAGAAGTTTTAGAAAAAAGTAAGAAAATTAAAGAAAGATTATTTGAAACAGAGGAATTCAAGCAAGCATCAACAATACTTTTCTATGTTTCTTATGATAATGAAGTTTATACTCAGGATATGATCAAAGAATGCTTAAAAAAGGATAAAACAGTTGTAGTTCCAATAAGCAACGTTGAAGAAAGAAATCTTATTTTATCAAAGCTAAAAAATTGGAAAGATTTAAAAAAAGGCTCATATGGTATTCTGGAACCAAAAAAAGAAAAAATAATTGAAATCTCAAAACATGATATCGACCTTGTTATTGTCCCTGGTGTCGGTTTTGATGAACATGGTTGTAGAATAGGCCATGGTGTTGGATTCTATGATGAATTATTAAAAGATTCTAAAAATGCATATCATATAGGACTTGCTTTTGAACTACAAATACTTGAAAAGATACCTATTGAAGACCATGATATACCTGTTCATAGGATTATAACAGAAGAAAGAATAATTTATTGTTACCAACATTAAATAAATTTAAAAAAAGTTAAATATTTATAATTAAAACATAAGAGTTAAATCAAAAATATATATTGAAAGACTAAAATGTGTAATAAAATTAGATTATCGATCTGTTTTATTATTGCAATTTTAGCAACATTTACTCTTTTTTGGTATCTTGGCAATTATACCAATAACTATTGTGATGAAGAAATTGAAATAAGAAAATTAATCGGAAGGAGCACAGAACCTCCTTTAAAAGAATGGCAAAGATTATTTATTTCAGTTATTTTTTTCATAATTTTGCTGCCTTGGTTTTATTTTGTTTTTCCAAAGTTGCATATAATAACAAAAAAATAATATTTAAAAAAAAAATCTAAGTTACAATATCTGAAAGTTTATCTTGTTTTATTGCTTTTTTAATTTCCATTGCAATTCTTTCACCATAAGAGATAGATTCACCATACAAATATCCAGAATGGGGAGTAAAACGGGTAAGTGGACTACCAGGAATTCTCATGGAAACATCAAAAACAACCATTTCTTCTTTACCTCTATCTGCTGCAATTGCACCTTGCAGTGCAAATGGACCAATTATTCCTGGCGGGCATTCTTTTTGAGTTGTTTTTACAAATTTTTCACCAAGGTCAAAGATTTTTTCAATAATACTTTCTTTGGTTGTTGCTGCAATATGACCAGTTTCAATGATTTTTGGTTTTAAATATTTTAAAACTTCAAGCTGTTCATTTGCAGGAAGTCTGATTAGTCCGTCAAGATTTGTTTGACGTCGAGTATCTGTACCCATAATTTCAAGTTCTTTATCAATTACCGAATAAAAATAATTAAAATTTACCTGCGCACCAATTACATATTCTTCAATTACTGCCTTTTTTAAGGCATCCTTTGTAATAATCTTTTTTGAAAGTAGTTCGTCAGCCTTTTTCTTATAATCATTATAATTATTCGCATAAAAAAAAGCTCTCTCGTAACCTCTTATTGCTTCATTTACCTTTACAATAACCAGTCTATCTATATCTTTTGGAGATGCAATTATTTTTGGAAAACGAATTTTTGCTTTTTCAAGAAGATAGTACTGATTTTTTGGAACATCTCGTTCTTCAAGTTTAAGCATCCCACGAGTTCCAAAAATTGGAACTCTGAAGTTATTTTCAATATCTTTAAAATCAAAATAAACCCAGAAATAACGGTTATGGATAAAAATCGTATTTTTCTCTCTTAATTCATCCTGTACTTTTGGTTTTGTAATATCTGAAAATTTGTCAAGAGCAATAGTTTCATCTATGCATCCCCTTCCGTCTTTTCTTGTTTTGTAATATTTTGTATAAGTTTTTTCTCGGCCTTTTTGACAAACAGCAATTGTCTTAAAACCATGTTTTTTTGCTCCACGACAGACATCAAGACCAGAATGTCCTCCTAAAACACCTATTGTAATATTTTTTTTATCGTATGACTCAACTAATTTTTGAATTTCTTTTATTTTAATCATATGGAATTTCCCCCATATATAAACGTATTATTTGAATTTTGGCCTTTTGGATAAATATATAGGTAAAGGAATTGGTTTCTGAGGAAAACCTTTGGTTTTATTGTTAATCAAATTAGATATTTCTTTTATTGAGTAAGATTTATTGCTGTCTCCAATACTAGAAACTCTAAACCTTGGATTGAATTTATTACTTTTTTTCTCTTTTTCTCCGATTACAATTATTATCGGAACCCATTCCTTTTCTGCATCACGAATTTTTTTACTTACACTTTCCTCTCTGTCATCAATATCTGCTCTTATTTTTTGGAATTCAGAAATTTTGTTAAATTCATCAATTATTTGCTCACAATTTGAGATAAATTCATCTCCAACAGGTATCAGCCGAATATGAATCGGCGATAGCCAAAGTGGAAACATTGGTTTTATACCCCTGCTCATCTTCATTGCTTGCTTTTCAAGTAATGCATAGATTATTCTTTCAATTGCGCCAGAAGGACTACAATGGAGGATAAGTGGATGTTTCATTTTTCCATCTTTATCAGTAAATGTTATGTTGTATCTCTCTCCATTTTCAATATCGATTTGATCAGTGCTTAAAGCTGAAGCTTTTTCTGATACATCAACAAAGTTAAACTCATATTTTAAAATAAAGTAAAATATTCTTTCATCCCACATTTCAATAAGAACTGGTTTTCCAAGTTTTTTAACTAAATCCACCAGGAAATCTTTATTATTTTCATAAAAATCTTTTGTTGTCCTTAAAGCCATTTCTATATCATTATTATCGATACCAAGATTTCCAAGAACATTTAAACATAAATCGTACCTAACTTTAAATTCATCCATTGCCATCGAAAGATTAGATGTAAATGCATGAACATCGGGCATAGTAAATGCTCGAAGTCTACGTAGTCCCGCAAGTTCTCCAGATTGTTCTCTTCTAAAAGAATATCTTGTTAATTCATAAACCTTTAAAGGCAAATCTTTGTAACTTATAGTTGCATCGTGAACCATTAAAAATTGGCCAAAGCAAGCCGCAAAACGAAGGAAAAAGTTACGTTTGTCACTTTCAATCTGATACTGGCGTGCAGGAAAGCGTTGTAAATACTTTGAAAGAGTCGGATGATCCATATCATACATAATAGGAGTTTCAACTTCAAGACCTCCATATTCAACAACTCTTTGTGTTACATACTCTTCAATCAATTTTTTAATGAAACGGCCCTTTGGATAAAAACGCATATTTCCGCCATCAGATGCAGGTTCATAATCTGCTATTTCTAGCTTCTGCATAAGAGAAACATGAGGTGGTTCGCCTTTAACTTTCCTTGATTTTTCTTTTTCGTAAAAGGAAAATTTCTTAAGATTTTCATGACCTTTGAAATTAAACTCTCCAACATCATATAATTTCCCATCCTCAGTCAAAATATACCAATAAGAGCTGAGTTTTCGTTCTTGTTTTAATGAATCTGTTTCCTCTCCCTCAGGTTTAATTTCTCTAGAAAGTTCAGACAAAGGATGCCCCTTGCATGAAATTTTAAAAGCTTTATACCATCCAAAAGGAGATCTTTTTACATTAAAATCTTTATTTTTTAATTCATATTCAATTTCTATTAAAATTTCTTGGGCTTTTTTAGGACTTGCAAGATTTGAAGATAAATGTGCATATGGATACAACATTATGTTTTTAACTTTTAGTTGCTCTGCTGTTTTTTCAATTTCAGAAACTGCTTGTAAAACTGCTTTTTTAGGTGATTTTTCATCAATTTTTTCAACAGCTGTAAAAGCAGTCAAAGCTTCATCAAGTCTTCCACTTTTAACATCTGTTTCTTCAGGGTTCTTAATTGCTTTATCCTTAACTTCGTATTCGATATAGTCGCTGTGTATGAGTAATAATTTCATTAAATCAACGCTCTAAAACAAATAAACCTTCTTAAAGATAATGGATTAATGGGGGAGGCGGCGGAGGTGTTACACACCGCAATAAAAAACTATATTGAATTTACTTGCAATCCCATCTCTCCGCCTATTTTTGAATATGTTAAACAATATAAGAAAGTTTCGGAAAAAAATCTCTCCTGTATATTAGGAGAAATTAAATAAGTTTTTTGTATGAATCAGCGTTAAAAAGATTATTAATTTCTGATTTATCTTGAATCTCTATTTCAACAAGCCATCCTTCATCATATGGACTTTCGTTTATTGTTTCGGGGGCCTCTTCAAGTTTTTTGTTGACTTTTAAGATTTTTCCTGAAACTGGTGAATAAATCTCTGAAACAGATTTTACAGACTCGACAACGCACAACTCATCTCCCTTTTTTACCTCTTTTCCAATTTCGGGGAGTTCAACAAAAACTATATCTGTTAATTCCGCCTGAGCATGATCAGTAATTCCTACTAAGGCAGTTTCTTCCATTAATTTTAACCATTCGTGTGTATCTGTATATTTCAAACCATCTATTACTTCTTTGCTCATATTAATCAGCTCTGTTATTTCTAAAGGTTTTTTAAATATTTTCTAATTACTCAAAGCCCAATCTTTTGGAACGATTGGGGGTTTTACAACTTTAGCTTTAACGGGGTTTCCACGAACAATAATATCTAAAATATCATCTTTTTTACGATAATCAGGATGAACATATCCCATCGCAATTCCTGTTTTTAAACAAGGTGACATCGTGCCGCTCGTTACAATTCCAACTTTTTCTCCATCTTTTTGGATTTCATAACCATGTCTAGGTATTCCTCTACCAATACATATCATATTTGTGAGTCGATGATAATTTCCTTCTTCTCTTTGTTTTAAAATTGCTTTTTTACCTATAAAATCATGATCCCAATTTATTGTCCACGACATTGTCGCTTCAAGAGGAGTCTTTCCTCCTGCAAATTCGTTTCCTGCCAAAATAAAACTTTTTTCAAGCCTTAATGTATCTCTTGCACCTAAACCAATAGGTTTTATTCCAAATTCTTTTCCAGCTTCAAAGATTTTATTAAAAATATCTATAGCCTTTGAAACAGGTGTAATATTTAATTCAAAACCCAGTTCACCAGTATAACCAGTATGAGATATAATACAATTAATACCCGCGATATCAGTATATCTACAAGAAAAAAAACCAATATTTTTCAAATCTATTTCAGTAAGTTTTTGTAAAGTTTCTCTTGATCTTGGACCTTGTATTGCAAGAATCACATAATCTTTTGATACATTCTCGACTTTTGCACATAAGTCATATTCTTCTGCTTTTAAATTTAACCATTTTGTTATCGTTTCTGCCATACCAGCATTTGGTATCATCATATATTTGTCTTCAAGATGCATAAAAATTGTATCATCAATTACAGTTCCATTTTCTCTTAATATTGCAGTATATTGACTCATCCCATCTTTTACTCTAGACGCATCCTCTACAGTTGTTAGACTAATTAGTTTTTCAGCATCTTTTCCAGTTATCCAAATATTACTCATATGAGATACATCAAACAAACCAACTGATTTTCTAACAGCCAAATGTTCATTATTAATCGAAGAAAAATATATTGGCATTTTAAAACCAGCAAATTCTGTAAATTTTGCATCTAATTTTATATGTAAATTATTTAATGGTGATTTTTTAGTCATAATGTCTTCACAGCGGAGGTGAATATTATTTATGTAATTTAAGATTTCGACCGGTAAATATTTTTGATATGTAAAATTTAGAAAAAAAATAAAAAAAACATTTATCACAAACCGAGTTATATATGACGTTTATGAATAAGACTCAAATATTTGGGGTATATAAAGACAGAAATAATTTATTCACAGAAAATCCTTTAAATTGTAAAGGTTTTAAGGTTTACAACGAAAGAATTACAAAAAATAAGGGTAAAGAATTCCGTTCATGGAATCCTTATAGAAGTAAGCTTTCAGCTGCAATATTAAATGGTCTTGACATAAAAATTAATTCAGATATGAAAGTATTATATCTTGGTGCAGCAACTGGTACTACAGTCAGTCATATTTCAGATATTTTAAAAAATGGAATTATTTTTTCAGTAGAAAAATCGCCAGTTGCAGTTAAAAAATTATTAAAGTTAAGTGAAAAAAGAAAAAATATTATTCCAATTTTAGGAGACGCAAACCATCCAGATAAATACAGTATTATTACTCCTAAAGTGGACTTTATCTACCAAGATATATCTCAAAGAAATCAAGCCGAAATTTTTATTTTAAATGTTAAAAGATATTTAAAGAATAAATGCAATGGAATTTTGATGGTAAAAGCAAGAAGTGTCGATGTATCGTTAAAACCTGAGAAGGCATATGATATGGTATGCTCAGAACTTGAGACAAATGGATTAAATGTCAAAGAAAAAATTAATCTACAACCTTTTGAAAAAGACCATGCAGCAATGTTAATTTCAACTTAAATTTATCAATATGTTCATTATTGATTTATTATATTTGGAATAATAATCATGGATTTGAAAATAAGTTCAAGGATTTATATTCAATTAGGCAAATTTTTCTTTCCAATTATTATTGGATTTACTGTTATTATCTTGATAAGTTTTTTAATAGAAGCTAGTCTTCGAATTAAATTGTATCCTCTAATCACAGCATATTTTTTTCCGCCACTCGGAAAAGAAACAGTAATTCCTACTGGAGTGGGTATTGGAATTAATCCTCTTATTATGGCATTTTCTATTGCTTTTGTTGATATAATTATTGCTTTATTTCTTGTTTGGAATTATGATCTTGCAAAAAAGATTCCTTTCGTTGGAAAATTTATGGAGAAGGTAGAAGATTTAGGTAAAAGCTCTTCAGATAAATATAGATGGATTAAACCACTTAGATTTTTTGGAATAATATTATTTGTTATGGTTCCATTCCAAGGTTCTGGTGGGCTTGTCGGTTCTATTGTCGGTCGTCTAATTGGTATGAAACCTTATTCAACATTTTTTGCAATATCTATTGGTGCAATCACTGGTTGTTTGTTAATTGCTTTTTTTGCAGATGCAATACTTACTGTTTTTGTTACAAACTTTTTATATGGTGCTCTTATTGTAATAATCATATTTGTGATTGCCATAATGTTTATTATATATAGAAGAAATCAAGGGCAAAATAATAAAAAGGTAAACTAATTTATTCTAAAAAGCGAGTTTTTGGTAATATTTGTACAACATTTTATTTATAGTGTTAATAAATAAATTAATATATATAAAATTATTAAAAGCTAAATAACCCCAAAATCAAAATAAATTCGGGAGAACGTGTATTTAGATGTATAAAAAATTACTAAGCAGTATACTATTTATAAATGTAATATTAGTTATATTTATACCAGTCTCTTTAAAAGCATCTCCTGATGAAGATATTTGGTGGGATGATAAATGGTCTTTTAGAAAAGAAATTCAGATACCTATATCTACAAATAATGAGTATGCCCATTATCAGCCAATCGATTTTAAAATGGAATTTGAAAACCCATGCTGGGCAAAAAACGAAGAAGAACATTCAATTAGGATTATATTTCAAGATTCCAATAGAATAATTCACTTAGAATCGCAAATTTATAATTTAAGTTTTGAAGAAGAAAATAAAATTAAATCTTGTAATATTGTTTTTTTAATACCAGAAGAAGCAAATGGTAAAGAACGTTATTATGTATACTATGACCACGACAAAAAATCATGTCCTAATTATGTAAATCATGTTGATATTGATGAGTCTTATTATAATTATGAACCTATCCCAGGCATAAAATTTGAGTCATATTATTATGAAATAATTCAAGAGGGATATTCGGTTTATGCAGTGAATTATAAAGGAAAAGCTTTGAAATACTCTGTAACTCAGCAGGTTGCAAAATTAAAAGAAAAAACAAAAATTGTAAAACCAAGTACAGGTGAACTTGGAGTATCTTTTGGTTTTGAATATGCTTGGAAAAAAGATGGGAGCTGGATAGATAAATTTAGTTCAATAGAAAATTTAGTCGCTCATGAAAGAATTATTGATGGAAATTTGATGGTTAAATTTGGAATTGTAAGCCAATCAAATAATGGACTAGTAAGATCAAAAGTTATCTATAAATATTATTATAATCCAAAAGAAGATAAACGAATATATTCACATGTTAGACATGAAGTAATTGGTAACTCTCTGCCCAATGGAGATGAAATGGAAGCTTCTTATATAATTTTGACAAATACTAGGATGAGAAGCAACACAATAGACGAATTAAATTTTGGTTTTTTACCACGTTATTTAAACTTTTATAATGAAGAAAATAACGTTAATCAATATCAATTAGAGCAATATCCTGAAGGACATAAAGCACTAAAAATTATTGGTAAAGAAGACGATTGTGATCTTGGTAATCTAAGTTGGGTATCAGTCGGTGATGGAATAACAGGCAGAGCTGATGCAGTTATATTTGAATCAAATAATTTGTCAAAATCAACAACTGATGAATTAAATGGGCTAGAGCTACAACTATGGGAAACAGATTATCCTAGATTTCCGGGGGTGCAAGGAAGTTCTTCGGTGTTATATATTGAAAGAAATGAATTTGACGAAGGAAAGATAGTTAATAAACCAATACCTGAAGGGTATTATGTAGAGTTTGATGCTGAATTTTTTAATACTAAAACTGGGGGATATAAGGCAGTAGAAGAAGAAACAAAAATGTATCAAAAACTAATAAAACTTCAATCTTCAGAATATGAAGATTTTGATGATGAGGAAGATAAAGAGATAGAAAAATTTAATTTAACAGCTTATGTTCATTTAGCACCTTCTTTTCCGCTAGGATCTATATTATCTCTAGTTTTAGACAAAAATCTATCATATATCTTTGCAGAGTTATATAAGGATAATAATTTTGTCAGTTCAGCAAGTGTCAGCCGTTTATCATTGACTAAGTATACAAAAGCTGATCTATCTAAAATGACGGTCTTTGAAAAAATAAAAAAATTAATTGATTTATTGGATTGGAAAAATTTTACTATCTTTAAAAGTAAAATATTTAATGAAGAACCTGGTCGTTATTTAATAAAAGTTTATAGAGAAAATTCTATAACGGGCGATAGGCAATTTATTGGCTATTCTATTTTTAATCTTTATAAAGATAAAGAAATTGATATTTATTGTAAACAGGAGGGAAAAATTGATCTTTCATTTTTTGACCAGAATAATAAAGGAATAGAAAACGTTAAAGCATTTCTTAAAAAAGATAATACTATAATTGCAGAAAGTGAAAGCAATTCAAATGGGATAGCAAATATTAAGGCCCCGTGTGGTCTTTTAAAAGAAGGTTATACATTAAATATTTCATATCAAGGATTTTTAATAAATGAAGGAAATATAAAATTAGGATTAATTAACAAATTTAATCCTTTGAAAAAAAGCTTTAATTTTGATGTTTATGATTTAAATATAAGTATCAAAGATTCTGAAAACAGTAATCCTTCATTTGACGTTGATTTTAGCCTTACTAGTAATGAAATGAAAGTCCCAGTTGTTCTTTATCCAGAAAAAGTATCCAACGGTTCTTATATATTTAAAAATCTTTACCCAGCAAATTATGATTTAATTATAGGTTATGATTCTTTAAAAATAAAAGAAAAAATAAAAATCCCAGATAAAGATTCAATATCAATAAAGTTATATAATTTTTCAGTTCTTATTAAAGATAACTGGAATCTTTCACCAGGAACGAATTTTGATGTCACTCTTAAGAGTACCAATTTTGAAAATAATTGCTTGCTAACTGCAAAAAAATCTGCAGATGGGAAATATAAATTTTCAAATTTATATCAGGGTAACTATCTCTTAAAGATTTGTTATAAAATGTTTAAGTTAGAAAAAAATTTTAACATTCCTTATGAAAATACAATTATAACATTTCCAGCAGTATTTAATTTTACTTTAGAAGTCCTTGATTCACATGGTAACCCCATTAAAAATGCAGAAGTTCTTATAAACAGGAGTGGAGAAAAAATAAATGCTTTTACAAACGATAGCGCAGTAGTAACTTTTTTACTTCCTCCTGGCAAATATTATTATAAAATTTTCTTAAATGGAGATTTAATTGCAAAAAGATATGTAGATGTCTTGAATGATAAAAAAAATACAGTTGTAACAACTGCTGAGCCAATTTTGACTTATGTTGTAATATTTTTATCTACAATTCTAATTTTTGTAGGACTAATATATTGCATTAAAAGAAAAAATACAAAATTTTTCTTTAAAATATTTGCTATATCGCTAGTAATAATAGCTATAGTGTCACCCTGGTATGCAATATATGGTAAGTCTTATGACCAAGAAATTGAAACATCTACAAAACTATATTTGATACCTTCTAACATGACAAAAATTATAAAAAATAGTAATTTTACAGCAGGAAAGCTAGTCCCAATTGAACAAGAAAATCTAAAAAAGAAAATAAATCTTTTATTTATATCTTTTGAAGTGAATTTTATATTTATAATCAGTATGATACCAAAATTATTGATTTTAGGTATTGTCTTAATAATTTTCAGTATAATTTTAAATTCTTATTATAAAAAGAATTTATACCTTCTAACTCTTTTTATTGCATTACTGATTTTTGTAGCTTCTTTTATTGTTTTTTATTATTCAATGTCATTAATGGCAGATACGTTGGTTGGAAGTTTTATTGGAAATGGTGATTTAGATATTTTAATTCCTGGAGAACAAAAAATTTTAACTACATTAAATGATTGGGGACCTAGTTTAGGTTTTTATTTGTTGATGTTATCAATTATTGTGTTAACATCGATGTTTTGTATTGATATTTATAAAACATTTATTAAAAAAATTTTGAAAAAGAATAAAAATAAGAAAAATTAAAGTATCAAATAACATTCATAATATGTACTAAAAGTTATATTTGAGGAGAATTGAGGATAAAATATGATTAATAGACCTAGACTATTATACCTACTGGTTCTTTTATGGTTTGTATTAAGCGGAATATTTGTTAACTGGGGCTGGTTTTCATTATCCTACTTTACAGTGTTGCCTATTTGGCTGGAACCTGTAAAGCCTCTTATCCCGCAACTATATTTTGGATACATGATATCTACTATTGTTTGGTTTGTTTTTTCATCTTTATTTATTATAATTGCTTATGGTACTTTTAAGAAACATAAATGGGTTTGGACAACAAGTATTATTATTTCTACTATCTTTTTAGTTGTTTTTGGCCTTATGCTGGCTGCATTTATGGTAAATGCAGTAATGTTTCAGGATTGGTTTTCAATTTATGGTCTTATCTCAGTAGTTCTTTCTATTTTAATAGATCTTGGTATCATTTTCCTTCTCACAAGACCAATTATAAAAAAATTTTTTGACATTAATTAATAAAATGTTTCTATATTTAAGAAAAATATATTTTAAATTGTAATTTTTATTTCGTTTAACATCCGGTTTATAATAAAAGAAGGAGCATCGTCAAGAAAATTCTTATACGGTGAATTTGGAATTTTCTCATTTTTTACTAAATCTTTTGCATTTTTAATATGTTTTTTAATTTCTTCTATATAAAAATCTTTAATCTTTTGTTTATTTTTCTTAAATTGCTTTTTTATTTCAATTTTTTCTAAAAGCTTAATTTTAGATGCTTTATTTTTATTAATGATATGATATAGTAAAGGTAGTATAACACTGTCTATCATCTCTCCATTTTCCAAATCTACTAAATCGTCTGCAAGTTGATATGCAAGACCAATTTCTCTACCATAGTCTGAAAAAACTCTAATGATATCCTTGGATACATTTGCTCCAATTGCTCCTGATTTGCATGCTGATGAAAAAAGGGCTGCTGTTTTGTAATCAATTATTTTTTCATAAATCTTGAAAATTTGTGTTTTTAATGTTATTTCGTCTAGATTTTTAGCATCATTTTTATTAAAATTAACTTCATCAATTTCGCCTTTTACAACTTCTTCCCAAGAATCAACGTATAATTTTGCAAATTCTTGTCCATGTTTTAGTGCAATGTTAAAACCAGTTGAAAGCATTTTATGTCCAGTAAGAATTGCATTAGCGATACCTCTTTTAACATGAAAAGAGGGCTTTCCCCGACGTTTTTTATCATTATCGATTATATCATCATGAACCAAAGACGCTGCATGTGCTAATTCTATTACTACTGCGCCTTCTAACGCCCTTTGATGTTGGTCAGATGTTTCATTTCCTTTTGTACATGCTTTAAAGGCAAGATGAGCTAGAAGTGGACGTAGACGTTTGCCTCCGGATAAAATTGTTATAATGTATTTATCAGATATCATATCTTTTATTTTTTCTTCTAGTTCTTCTCTAGAATTTTCGAAGAATTCGTTTAATGTCAAGGTTTTTAATTCCATATTTATGCTTCCCCCAAATGGTACAAAGTGGCACCAGAAAAGCGCATTATCAATTATTAATAATTATATTAATTAGCAATATTTATAATACTTTCGGTTATTGTTTATCTAATTATAAATAATTAACGAATTTAACAAGTGTTAATCAAACTTTATTTATAAAACTTTTTATCTGAAGGTTTTTTAAAAAAATTTGTCTTTGAGCAGATAAACGGAAAAAAATAAAAGATTTTTATCAAATAATGCTAAAGATAAAAGAAATAAAAAATACAGTTTAAGTAATCTGTTTTACATTTTGAATTATTTTAAAAAGTTCTTAGCAATAATATACTCTTCAGAACTGCTTTTTCTAGATGCTCTAGGCGAAAAGCGCTTAACAATTTTAAAATGATTTTTAACATTTTTTACGAATATGTCTAAATCCTCTCCACTGAAAACTTTACATACAAAGTATCCTCCAGGTTTTAAAACAAGTTTCACAGTAATCAGAGCTTGCTCACATAAAAAAATGCTTCTTGCATGATCTATAGAGTAGTTACCAGAAATATCAGGAGACATATCCGATAGAATAACATCTGCTTTTTTTTCTCCAATAAGATCAATTAATTCTTTAACAGATGTTTCTTTTGTCATATCACCCTGTAAAAAAGTAATTCCATGAATTGGTTTGATTATTGATAAGTCAATACCTACAACTTTTCCATGATTTCCTACTATTTCTTTTGCAACCTGGCTCCAACCGCCTGGTGCTGCTCCAAGATCAACAACAATATTACCTTGTTTTAAAATATTAAATTTTTTTTGAATTTGTAAAAGTTTAAAAGCAGAACGGGCTCTATAGCCAACCCGTTTTGCCTCTTTATAGAAATGTTCTTTCTTTTTTTCTGAGTACCACCGGGTCATACAGACTATAATATTATATCGATATCTAATCTTTCTGCTAGTTCTTTGTATCTATTTCTTATTGTTACTTCTGTAACACCTGCAACATCTGCAACTTCTCTTTGTGTTCTACGTTCACCACAGAGTATTGAAGCAATATAGATTGATGCGGCCGCAACACCAGTTGGTCCTCTACCACTAGTAAGCTCTTTATCAGCTGCGTCTTTCAATATTTCTATTGCTTTTGATTGTACATCCCCACTTAATTCAAGCTCACTACAAAATCTTGATATATAGTCCTGTGGTGAGGTAGGCATAAGCTTAAGACCAAGTTCACGAGCAATAAACCGATATGTTCTACCAATTTCTTTTCTAGAGACCCTAGAAGACCCTGCAATTTCATCAAGAGTTCTTGGTACATTGCACTGCCTACAAGCAGCATAAAGTGCAGCTGCAGATACGCCCTCAATACTTCTTCCACGTATTAAGTTCTTTAAAACTGCTTTTCTGTAAATCATAGCTGCTGTTTCTCTTACATTTCTAGGTAGTCCCATACCAGATGCCATTCTGTCAAGTTCTGACAAAGCAAATGCAAGGTTTCTTTCTGTAGCATCAGATATTCTAATTCTTCTCTGCCATTTTCTTAATCTGTAAAGTTGAGCTCTGTTTCTTGTTGGTATAGATTTTCCATAAGAATCACGATTTTTCCAACCGATCATCGTACTAAGTCCTTTATCATGTATGGTATAAGTCATTGGAGCTCCAACTCTTGCTCTTCTTTCTCTTTGTTCGCTATCAAATGCTCTCCATTCAGGACCATGATCTATAAAATCTTCGTCAATAACCAGTCCACAATCCTCACATACTAATTCTGCTCTAGAATAATCCTTTGTTAAATGTGCTCCGCCACATTTTGGACACCTAGTAATCTCTTCAATACTTGGCTTTTCTTTTTTCTTTTTTGATGATTGTACCATTTAAAACATTCCACCTATCAATTTTTATATAATTTGCGATATACTTTTAAACGTGATAAAAGAACTTATATTTATAGTTTTTTATTGTTTTTGTTTTACTTTTAGGAGGAATTAATAAAAATTTATTTAAATATTTCGGTACCGGCGTTCTGGTGTAAATAGGGTTGGTAATTTTGGGTTGGTGTTTTTAGATTTGGTGATATTGGAATTTATTAAAAAAAAAAAAAAAAAAAATAAATAAAAAATTGGGGCATCTTATTAATAAAAGTAATATAAAAAAATTCTAAGTTTTTTTAAACCTATTTTTAATGAATCTCTTAAGAACATTTTCACGTTTATTAGCCCAGGGAAATGGCACAGAAGGTATTTTTTTATCTAAAAAGCTACATATTTTTTCCCATCCATCTCCATTTTCAAGACTAAAAATTAATAAATCATTGGGACGATCTTTAAAATAATCTAATACCTCTTTATTATGTTTATTATATCTATTTAGGAATATTTGTTCATTTCCTTTTGGGTGGCCTACTCCATAAATCCACTCTCGCATTTTTGTATTAGAATAACCAAAATAGTTAACACTGCTTTCTAGCCATTTATCACTGTCTCGGATTGTTAATATAAATTTACTATTAGGAAATTTTTTATCAAGTTCTCTATACAATATTGGCCAAGGGTTATCTTGAAAAGCATCAAATAATTCAACGATATTAAAAGCAGGCTCTAAATTTCCTTTCATAAGATCTCCTGCTAAATCTGTTCTGCTTCCACATACTTTATATCCTAAAACTTCCAAAGCATCACCTAAACTAGAAGTTCCAGTTTTATGAAACCCTATTCCAAATATTTTATTCATAAGTTAGCTTCATTTGAAACAAATTAATAAATATTTCGGAATTACTCCTAATAAATTAAAAAACTTCATATTTATTGAATACAAAATTCTGATCTGTTAAATTAAACGTGATTTTTTCAACACCTTAAAACATGCTTTGTAATTTCTAAAATTACAAAATAATAATTTCAAGGTAAAATAAATCAAGCTTTATTTTTCCAAAAAAAATAAATAATGCTTTGTTATATTTACCCCCTAATACATAGTACATTGGGGTATTTATGAAACTTACAATTCCACCAGAGCCAAAAATATTAAAAAAGCAGTTTTCTAAACAGAAAGAAGAAATTGGACTTAAAATAGATTCTCTTACTTTATGGTTAGGCAATCGATTACCAAGCTACATATGGAAGAATGGAGGATGGTCAAAACCTTTGAAAGCAGAAGGGTATAACTGGCAGAGTTTTTTAAAAATTCTTTCGCTTCATAAAATTGAGATGATAAAATGGTCAAGAAATTCATTATCCTGGAGAGATTTTCTTCTTAAAATTCAGGAGACAATAAAAGATCCGATTTTTAAAAAAATGTTAGTGGGATAATTAATGGAAAACACTGATGAAATAGAAGGAGTTCCGATAGTCCTTGCAGCTTCACGAGCAGAGGCAAATGAATATGACAACAATCCTTTTTCTGCATTTATTTGTACTTTTCCGAAAAAATTATCAGGTTACATACTAAAAGATCATCTCTCCAATCTAGAAAACAACAATGACTTTACTGCAAAACGTACTATTTATGGTCTAAGAAAAGTAGAATCAATGCTAATTGATGAGTTTGGTAAAGAAAATGTTGTAGTATCTCACTATGATAATCTTGATAGATTTATTGGAAAAAACACAAAAATATTTGGAATTTCAACAATGGATCCTATGGGACTTGCATATGTTTCTACAACATATAACTCTTTAATCGGTTTTGGCGGTGAAGCATTAAATGCTTTTGAATTTGAAAAGTTAGTAAATCATCCTTCAGTTAAAAAATATAAACCAAAGGTTATTGTTGGTGGACAAGGTTCTTGGCAAATAAGCGAAGCAAATGCCCAAAAAAGGCTTGGTATAGATGTAATTTTTCATGGAGAAGGAGAAAAAGATTTAGTTGAACTATTTAAACAGCTAATCAAGGGCAAAAAAGTTACAAAAAATTTTCAAGCAAAAAAACCAGATAGAGAAAAAGTACCTCTTATAAAACATTCTGCGTCCTATGGAATGGTTGAAATTATGAGAGGATGTGGCAGAGGATGCCAATTTTGTAGCCCTACTATGAGAACAAAATATTCATTTCCAATTGACCATATAATGAAAGAAGTTGAAATCAACATTAAAGAAGGATCAAAATCAATTTTTACAGTAACTGAAGATATTTTTTTATATAAATCAAAAAAGAATTTTATTCCAAATAGAAAAGAAATTGTTAAACTTTACAAAACAATTGCTGATTATCCGGGTGTTGAATATATTTTACTTTCCCATGCTTCCTTTGCACCTGTTATATATGATAAGAAATTACTTGGGGAATTAACACCAATTTTAATTGAAAAAACAAAATGGAATCCTAAGACCAGCGGCTTATACAAAAAACCATTTATTTCAATTGAAATGGGCATTGAAACCGGTAGTGTTAGATTGATGAAAAAATATATGAAAGGAAAGGCACTGCCATACAGTGTTGACAATTGGCCAGAACTCGTTGTTGAGTCAATTGGTTATCTAAACGATTATGACTGGTGGCCACTTTGTACAATTATGACAGGGCAACCTGACGAAACAGAAGAAGATGTAATTGCAACACTTAATTTAATTGATGATTTAAGAGATCATAATGCAAAGATGTTTTACACCCCCGTTTTATTTATTCCATTAAAAGAAGCAGTACTAAGCGATAGCAGAAGAACAAATCTTGAAAATCTTACTGAGCTACAATGGGAGGTACTTGCTAGATCTTGGAAAAATAATATCGATTTTTGGACTCCTGATATGAGAAAGATATATGGACCTGCATTTTTTATTGTTCATTGGTTTTATGCACGTTGGAAACATGGTAAAAAAGCAACCAGACCAATGATGCATCTTGCAGGACTGCCGGTATCTGCAAAAACTGATAAAAAATGTGATCCGAGTTATTGCAGAAATGGATTTAAAGACACATTCGAGCAAATAAAGGAAAGATTTTTTTAAAAAATTTTTAACTTTCTAAAAATGCCTTGTATGCTAAATATGATGAATAAATATCTACCTTACTTGTAACCTCAAAGGGTGAATGCATTGACATAACAGGTGGACCAAGATCTATTACTTCCATACCAAGTCTTGAGAAATATTTTGCAACTGTTCCACCTCCGCCTTTATCAACTTTACCTAGCTCTGCTGTCTGCCAGGGTATTTTTTCCTTGTTAAGAATTGTTCTAATTTCAGAAACAAATTCCGCAGATGCATCATTTGCAGAATATTTTCCTCCATGACCTGTAAACTTGCTCATTACAATTCCATAACCAAGAGTTGATGCATTTTTTAACTCAAAAACATCAGTATAATTAGGAGTAACTGCAGAATTTACATCTGCAGACAGTAACTTTGATTTAATCATTACATTATCAATATCTGCTTTAGGATCTATACTTTTTAGAACTGAACGTAAAAAAGTAGTAACCTGTGCTGTTGTATTTCCTTCACTTCCAATTTCTTCCTTGTCAACAAAAAGAGCAAGAACTGTATGATTTGGTTGTTTTAAATCTAATATTGCTTTAAGTGAAGAATATGCACTTGCCCTATCATCTTGCCCATATGCACCAATTAACGATCTATCAAATCCGATATCTCTTGCTTTATAGGCAGGAACTGCTTCAAGTTCTGCTGAGACGAAATCTTCTTCATTTAAACCATAGTCTTTGTTTAGTTTTTCAAGAATTGCTGCCTTTATTTTTTCACTAAAATCATCCTTTACAGGTCTACTGCCAACCATTATATCAAGATTTTCTCCAGGTATTGCATCCTCCATCTTTTTATTGTCTTGAACTTTATGTGAAAGGTGAGGGAGAATATCTGGAACAGAAAAAATTGGATCATTTTCCTTTTCACCAATATTAAAGGTTATCTTTTTGCCATCCTTTTTATAAATTACTCCATGTAAAGATAAGGGAATTATCACCCAATGAAATTTTTTTATTCCCCCATAATAATGAGTTTCAAATAAAGCTACATTGCTTGATGAATCTTCGTATAGTGGAATTTGTTTTAAATCAAGTCTTGGCGAATCAACATGAGAAATAACAATTCTAAGACCTTCACTAATAGGCTTTTTTCCGGGAACAATTATTGCTGCTTCTTTTTCTTTATTTATTATAATTTTTTTCTTACTTTTTTTTACAATTTGAAAGATTTGATGAATTGCTTCTCTTTCGGTTTTAGAAGCATCTAAAAATTTTTTATAACCTTCACAAAAATCAAATGCTTTTTTAATTTGGTCATTTGAAAAAATTTCCCAGCCAGATTTTTTCTTATAAGCATATTTGCTCTCTTTGTCCTTCTTTTTATCATCTTTAGCCATATGATTTCCTCAAAACTAGTCATATAATATTCAAATAAAAATATAACTAAGTTTTAAATGTTTAATGAAAATAGAAAAAATTGAGGTTTTATCTTCTTATAACAAAGATTACTACAACAACCCCTACAATAACTACAATAGCAATGATTGCAATAAATAATAATAAACCTGATCCAGAGTTATCATCTGAATTTGACCCGTTATCATCTCCATTTCCATTTTGGTCTCCATTCTCTTCCCCAAATAATTCTCCATATAATTCGTCTTCATAATATGACATCCCTAAATTAAGAGATTCTTGAGCAAGTACACTAATATCAACCAAATTATCATTTGATTTAGGAAGATTGAAGGTAATTGTTAACTCATCACCTTCAACTGATTGAGACCCTTTAACTGTTTCATAATTTATATCAAGTATTAGAACATCATTGTTTACATAAAATATCATATATGCTTCGTCTGATATTGTAGTTAGCTCAAATGTATAACTTGCAATATCATTTTTCAACATTTCTTCAAAAAGAGCTTCAATTTCAGCTTCTGTCATACCTGAAGTGTATTCATCATAATATTCTTCATCAATAAGTAATCTATAAAGATCTATATCGCCCTTATTTTTAATATTTCCTGCAACAGTTGTTTTTATAGTAACCCTACGGTTATCTTGAGAAACATAAACCTGCTTTATATCAATATCATCTCTAGATATATTTTCCCCTTCCTCTGACATTACGTCTCCTTGATCATCAATAAGGGTTTTTTCACTTTCAATTGCAATAACTGTTCCACTTGAGACAATTAATAGGCTGGCAAAAATAAATCCTAAAATTACTAATTTCTTAATCATTTCTATCACATCTTCAAATATAACCTAATATAACAACTGGCTATACAAAAACTAGTTTATAATATTTATTTAACAATCATTTTCGTTTGTATATAAACTAGAAAGAAACCGATTTTGTAATTATTTTAAGAAATTGTTTTTATTTTAATTTTTTCTTAAGGTCTTGCATAGTACTTGTAAGATCATCCAATGTTTCTTCAAGAGTACCTAACGTTTCATGTATTCTATCTGTTACCACCGCCCCATTTGGAGATGGAGTAATAATACCATCTTTTTCCAAAGTTCTTAATGAATATCTTATCATATGTTGAGGTTGCCCAGTCATCTGGGAAAGCCTAATAATACCTATAGGGCCATGTTCTTTAATTTTTTTTAAAACATCGATATGTCTTGTTAATAATCCAATCTCTTTTTCTGCAACACTTGTTATACTTGACCTATCCTTGTTTTTTTCTACCAATATTATACCTCCTGGTTAATTGTTAACATAATTCATTACTCATTTATATTTTTTACTAATTGCAGTTTGGATAAATAGCTTTTTAAATTGCATAAAGAAAAAATAATAATATAATGAATAATATTCAATATTTCATGGCAACAGGATTTGCGTTATTAACAATAAGTCCATTAAAGGAAAAAGAAGTTTTTGAGGCACTTAGTAAAATACCAGAAATATCTGAGGTGCATCCTTTATTTGGGGAGTATGACATATTAATAAAAATTGATAGCCCCAATATTGATGCAATTGGTGATATTGTTATAAAAAAGATAAGATCGCTAAAAGGTATAGTTGATTCGAAAACTTTAATTGGAACGAAGAGTTTAAGCGGAGAACCTTAAACTTTCTTTTATTTTTTCCTTTGATTACGGGCAAGATATCTAAATCTTTGTTCTATTGCAAAAATTTCTGCAATAAACCTTATCTCACATCTTTCTCTTTCATCTGATATTTGCCCTACAATCAACATTTTTTACCCCTTTTTTATATTATTATCATGCTAATTGATAGCATGAGTCATTATATTAATATGTGTCTTTCGTAGATATATATATTTTTCTATTTTTTTAAAAAAATTAAATTAAAAATAATTAAATTAATCTTCTTCCCATTTTGTAAGAAGAACACCCGCTATGAAAAATATTAATGCAAATATTATAACAACTCCTGTAAAAAAAAGTGCATCGCTAAAATTTAAATTAATCATAGCATTTCTAAATCCTTCGTTTACGTAATATAATGGTAAAGCTTTAGCCAAATTTTGTAAAAATTCAGGCATCTGATCAAGTGGGAAAAACGTTCCAGCAAGAAACATCATTGGAAAGGTAATTGCCCCTCCAGCCATATCTGCTGTTTCTTCTTCTTTTACAAATCTACCGATAATCATTCCTAAACCTGTGAACATAAAGCTAGAAGAAATGACTAAAATAAAAAAGAATAAATTTATTTGAACATTTAAACCCCAAACTAAAGTTCCTACTAAAATAATTACAAAGGTTGAGATAAAAGATAAAAATAACATAAAAAGCATTTTAGAAAAGATCCACTCATGTCTTTTTACTGGAGTTGTCAAAAGTTTACGAAGTATTCCATCTTTGCGGTATTTAGTGTTTCTTTCAATACTTCCATAGACCATAGAAGTCATTATTGTAAAACCAATAACACCTGGAACAAAAAAATCAATATACTCAAAATCTTCTCCCATAGAGCTTTTTTCAGATATCCCAAGAATGTTCTGTCCACCTGTAAAATTAATGTTGAACTGTTGTATAACGCTGAAAATTATACTTTTTAAAATTGAAGTTGACGTTTGATCTGTAGGATCTGCGATTAAAGATAAATTAAACGGAAGATCATCTTCGTCAAATGTAGAATTTGGATTATCTTTTGATTGCATATATTCATAAATAAAAAGTTCAAATCCTTCAGGGATTATTAAACCGACCTTTTTATCTTCATCAATCATGTAATCAGTTACATCTTTTTCGTTGTCAAGTGATATTACATTTACGCCGGTAATATTATTTAAATTTGAAACAAACTCTTTTGAAAAAGTTGAGTTATCTAAATCCTGAAGAACCAAATCAAACTCAACATCAGTACCACCTGAAAAAATCGCTCCAAAAATTAATATTAAAAGAACAGGAAAAAGAATAGTCCAAAAAACAGTTCCAGTACTGCGCATCCAATGTTTAATTGATAGTATTAAGTCTGTTTTAATGAATTTTAAGTTCATGTATTATCCCCCGACAGACTTGCACCAGTAAGTTTTAAAAATATTTCTTCAAGATTAGAACGGCGAATATCAATTGTATTATACTCAACACATTCATGTTTTAAGAGGAATAAAACCTCCAGAATCTTTTCTTTATAATCAATTTTTACAGCAATATCCCCCTTTACTTCTTTTAAAACCTCAAAACCATGATTATTTAAAACCTCAATAACATTTTTTGTTTTACAATCCTTAATACGTAGAATACTTTCTTCTCCATATTTGTTTATAAGTTCATCAAGAGAACCCTCTGCAATAATACATCCTTTATGAATAATTGCTATATAATCAGCTAAAAATTCTGCCTCTTCCATGTAATGAGTGGTAAGAAAGATTGTTTTTCCTTTCTTTCTTAAACCTGCAATAACTTCCCAAACTTCTCTTCTAGATTTTGGATCAAGGCCGGTTGTTGGTTCATCAAGAAAAATAATATCAGGATCATTAACAAGCGAAATTGCAACTCCAACTCTCTGTTTAAGACCCCCAGATAAAGTTTTATAAAGTTTTTTTTCTTGATCCTTTAAATTCATTGATTTAATAATTCCATCAATATTTGCTTGTTTTTTATAAAGCATTGAAAAAAATTCAAGAGTTTCTCTAACAGTATATTTTTCAAACGAGTGAAATTCCTGTGGAAGAATTCCAATTTTTTCCTTAATTTCATCAAAAGATGTGCCAATATTATTACCAAATATTTCAATGGTACCTGCAGTCGGCTTCCGAATAGATTCAATCATTTCTACAGTTGTTGTTTTTCCTGCACCATTAGGACCAAGAAATGCAAATACTATACCCTCACTAACCGAAAAGGATATATCATTTACTGCAACAAGATCTCCATAGACTTTTTTAAGATTTGTTACTCTTACTGCAGCATCTTTAACATTAGTGGTTTCTCTTTCAAATGAAATTTTACCTTTTAACCCACAGGAAGGGCATGTTATACGTATTACTTCCCCAGGGTTACCAGATTGGTTAATAATTTTTCCACATTTAGGACATTTAACAATTTTTTCTTTCATGAAATCCACAATTAATTTTAATAGAAATATAAAAAGAGGTATTTATTTTTTAAGTGTTAAAGTTGTTTTACTTAAAACATTCATTTTTTTATCAAAAGTATAAACTATAGGAATACCAGTTGGAATTTCAACATTAGGTATTTCTTTATCCGAAATTTTTTCTATATGCTTTGTAATTGCTCTTAAGCTATTTCCATGAGCAGAAATGAGAACTGTTTTACCATCTTTTAAATCTTTAATTATAAATTTTTTTAAATAAGGAGTTGTACGCTTACATGTATCATTTAAACTTTCCCCCCCAGGTGGCTTAATATCAAAACTGCGACGCCAAAGTTGAACTTGTTTATTCCCAAATTTTTCTCTTGTTTTTTGTTTATTTAAACCTTGAAGATTTCCATAGTATCTTTCAGCCAAATCAACAGACATAAAAATTGGAATTATTTCTTTAGGATTTCCAGTATAGTGCTCTCTTTTACTGATCCTTTCTTGCTCATGAAAAATAATAGGTGTTCTTTTACTGTTTGACTCAAGTAAGATGTAATGAAGAGTTTGAATTGCACGAAGCATATGTGATACATATATTTTGTCAAATTCAATACCTTTAAGTTTTTTTCCTGCAGATATTGCTTCATCTATACCTTTGCTTGATAATGGAACATCCATCCAACCAGTAAAACGGTTTTCTAAATTCCATTGAGATTGCCCATGTCTTACCAATATTAATTTTGACATATTATACCTCATATAATTCATAGTATTTATCCTTTAGATAATTTAAAAAAACTTTTGAATTTAGACCCTCTCCACAAACCTTTTTAACAATTTCATCTGCAGTAATTATTCGACCCAGTTGATGAATATTTATTCTAAGCCATGAAAGGATATTTTTATATTCACCTTTTTCAAGATCAGTTAAGATGTTTTGATTTTCTTCACGAATTTTTTTAAAAAATTGAGATGCATAAATTGAACCGATTAAATAGGTTGGAAAATATCCAAAATTACCTCCACTCCAGTGCATATCCTGCAGAACTCCTTCTTTATCATTTGGGGGAATTATTCCAAGCATATCATTCATTTTTTCATTCCAAAGATTAGGTAATTCTTTTACAGATATTTCTTCTTCAAAAAGAGAAAATTCAAGTTCAAATCTCAGAATAACATGAAGGCCATAAGTAAGTTCATCTGCTTCTACACGAATAAAAGAGGGAGATACTTGATTAACATATTTATACCATAAATCCAAGTCAATACTATTAAATTGGCTTGAGTCAGTTTCTTTAAAAATCTGAAAAAAATAATTCCAAAAGTGTTTATTTCTTGCAATCATATTTTCCCAAAAGCGAGATTGAGATTCATGCATACCTAATGAAGGAGAATCAGAAATAACCGTATACTTATATTCATCCTTTGGAAAACCTAACTCGTAAAGTGCATGACCTCCTTCATGAACCGTCGAAAAAAATGAAAACAGTGGATTTAAATGTTCAAAATTTGTAGTAATTCTTACATCGTTATTTCCCATAGAAGTTGTAAATGGATGTGTTGATACATCAAGCCTTGATCTATCTTCAGGAAGATTTAATTTTTTAAAAAGAATATTACAAATCTTTTTTTGTTTTTCAACAGTAAATTTTAGGTTAATTTTATTTTGTCTTTTAAAAATTTCAGAAGAGGAAATTTTTTCTAAAATCTTAATAATTTGGGGCTTAAGATAATAAAATTCTTTTTTTAAATTATCAACAGACATGCCTTCCTCATAATCATCAAGAAGGCTGTTATAGCGAGGGCCAGGTAAGTCAATATAACTACAATATTCTTTTTCAAGTTCGACAATTTTTTCAAGATGAGAAGAAAAAATACTGAAATCAGCTTTTTCACGTGCTTTTTGCCAATTTTGGTACGCAATAGTAGTAACTTTTGAAAGTTTTTCAACAAATTCTGAAGGAATTTTTCTTGATTTTTCAACATCTTTTCTAAGTCTTCTAACCACAATTTTGTCTTTTTCAGATAAAGATTCAATATTTTTTGATAAATTTTCAATATGATTCCAAAATTTATCTGAAATTACTTTTTCGTGTGCAAGCCTTGAAATAAGTGCATTCTGCTCAGATCTATCTTGTGCACCTTTAGAAGGCATATAAGTCATCTGGTCCCAACCTAGAAGACCTGCAATTCCTCCAAAAATAGATAATTCCTTTTGCTGTTTATAAATAAAATCAAGTGAGTTATTCATAATTATTCCTCCAACTAAACTTTAATATCAACTCCAACAGGGCAATGATCAGAACCCATAACATCCTGCATAATATATGCCTTTTTAACATTTGAAATAAATTCTTTATTAACAAAAAAATAATCAATTCTCCAGCCTACATTTCTTTCTCTAGCTCTTGTCTTATAATCCCACCAAGAATATTGATTAGGTTCCTTATTGAAATATCTAAAAGTATCTACATATCCATGATCAATAAAAGTGTCAATCCAAGCTCTTTCAACAGGTAAAAATCCTGAAATTTTTTCATTTTCTTTAGGTCTTGCTAAATCGATTTCTTTATGTGCAGTATTAAAATCTCCACATACGACAATATTTTTACCCTTGGACTTTAAGTTATCAGCATAACCAAGAAACGTATCATAAAAATCAAGTTTAAAATCAAGTCTTTCTTGATTTTTTTTACCATTTGGAAAATAAATATTAAAAAGTGTAAAATTTGGAAATTCAGTAACTAAAGTTCTACCCTCAATATCAAATCTATCTATCCCAAATCCTTTTTTTACATCAATTGGCTTTTCTTTTGAAAAAGTCACAACCCCGCTGTATCCTTTTCTTTCGGCAGGATTCCAATAAATATTATAGTCAGGAGTATTTTTTAGATGTGCAGGTACTTGTTCAGGCAGAGCTTTTATTTCCTGTAAGCATAAAATGTCTGGGTTTTCTTTTTTATACCAATTAAAAAGTCCTTTTTTATCAGCTGCTCGTATGCCGTTGACATTCCAACATAAAATTTTCATATATATTATGAATATAAAACACTCTGATAAGATTAATTATTTGATAAAAAATATTATGTTAAAGGAACATCCTTCCTAAGGTCATCCTTAATTTTCTTACCAGTTTTTTTCTCCCATTCCTTTATTGTAATTGAATGTTTTTCACGAATTTTGTCACCAATCCCAAGACCATTATACGCACAGAATGGCACAATTCCTTCAGGAGTAGTATAATGAATTACACATCGTTCAAGACGGGAAACATTTAGATTGAATGCGTCTTGGAACCACATTGAGCCGACAAACAAACTTTTATAGTGAAAACCTCGGAGAGAATCGTAACTTCCTCCCATTGCTGCATCTTTTAATAATTTTTTTAGATTAAATCCTTCAGGTGCTTTATCATAATCTACAAAATTATCTATTTGTTTTAGAAAAGCCGAAGCTATTCTTAATTTTTTCAAAGGGCCCTTTATCTTACTTTCCTTATCAATGAAATCCATTAATTTCTCAACTTTAATAAACCTTGTAACAGGAATTGTTTTATCATTTTCAACAAATATATAGGTCGCACCACCACAACCAGGATGTGCAGTAAACTCAACCTGAGTTTCTCCCTTTAAGAGCTCGATTAATTTAGAAATTGGAAAAACAAAAGGTACTGGAAAGAAGTCTTCTTTTGAAATTTGGCCATTGAATTCCTTTTCTATTGAATCCATCATCATGACATAGTCAACACGTTGTTTTTCTCGTTTTTCATCTTTTATTTTGGTGATTCTACCACAAAAGGATACAGGTTGAAAGTTAACACCACGTATTATATCCATATTATCAAGAGCAAATTTAACAATTTTACCTGCCTCATGAAGGTTTTTATCTCTAATTAAAACGGGAACTAAAACTACTTTAAGGTTTACCTCTCTAAGGTTATTTATAGCTTTTTTATTTTGTTCGATCCATGGATTAGTTTCTTTAGTTACTCCATCAAAGCTCATATATATAGTGTTGGTTTGAGCTTCCTTTAATTCTCTACAGTATTCTAAATCATCTGCAAGTTTCAGACCATTTGTATTAACTTGAACATGAGAAAAACCAACTTCCTTTGCCAATTTTACAATATCAACGAGATCGTTTCTTATTGTAGGTTCTCCCCCAGTTATTTGAACTGCTTTTGAACCAAAAGGTCTTTCCATCCTTGATTGAATAAATAAATCCCGAATCTGTTCTAAACTTGGCTCATATACTCTGCCTGATACTCCTGCATTCATAAAACAATAACTACATCTTAAATTGCATCTATTTGTAGCTAAAAGATTTGTTAAAACACTTTGAGATTTATGAATATCATATAAAGCAGGTTCATCAAAAACTTTTGTTTTAACATCAGGTGAATTAATACCCGTAACTTTATATTTCATCCATTTTTTATAAAGCTCAGCATCTGAAAAATAAATTTCTTTGAAAGAACCATGTTTTTTACATTGCTTTGAAATATATATTTTTCCATCTTCTTCAATAATTTTTGCATCAATTTTATTAATTTTACCCTCTTTAAAACATCCTGGACAGACAGAAGACGTTTTTTCTAGTTCTTTCATTTAATGAGACCTCCATTAAAACTTATTTGTCTAAACATATCGTTATATTTAGCTTTAACTATTTAAAGTAGCTTTTTGATTTATTTTAAGTATAAAAGCTAATAAATAAATAGTAGTAAATATGCAAATTATTCAGTTAATAAATTCATTTATTTTTATATTCATCTAATTTTTTACCTGCAATTTTACTAGTAATTTGAAAATATAGATACACTGCAAAAAGTTCTATTCCAAATAATAATAAAAACCATAAAAATGTTGAAAATATTTTCATTAAATTGTTTGTTTTTGTAATATCAATATTAAAGGAAAGTATTAAGGAACCAAAAAAGGGTATAAAAATTCCAATTATAACAATAATTAAAATTTGAATTAAATCTCTTGTTTTTCCCATAGCAATCAACGATGTGTAAACAATTATTAAAGGTTGCTTTTAAAAACTGATATTTTTTTCTATTTTAATGGTTAATAATTTTTTTTCAAAAATTTTATTTATATTATTTGTTTCTTAGTACATAAATGTTTGAAGATATATTAGGTTCAATTCTTGGAAAAGGATATGTTTGGCAGGATATAGTAATTGCAACAGTTAGTATTTTATTTGGATTTATTTTAATACCGCAATTTAAAGATTTATTAAAAGGTAAAGTTTATATCAATTTATATACAGCTAGTTTAACAACGATAGGATTATATATTTTAGCAGTTACTTTTTTGACGTTGGACTTTTGGATATCTTTTATTGCAGACATTTTTTCAGGTACAATATGGCTTTTATTATTTTTCTTTTCAGTAAGAAACTATAAAAACAAAAAACGATGATTATTTTACGTATTTATTTAATAAAATTCTTTTTACGTGTGGATGAATATTTTTTTTAATAAGTTCATGCGAAGTGATTAATGCATTTTCCAAAGAATTTTGGCATTCACAAGTTCTTTTAAAATTAATCTTTGGGACAATTTTTTTTATAATATTTGCTACATTTTTGTTATTCTTATTTAAATTTTCAACAACAGATGAAACACTAACATCTTCTTCGCCTTCATACCAACAATCATAATCAGTTACTGTTAATATTCCACATAAACACATCTCTGCTTCTCTAGCAAGTTTTGCTTCAGGGGCAAGCGTCATTCCGATTACATCAATATTCCAACTGCGATAGAGATTTGATTCGGCTCTAGTTGAAAATTGTGGTCCTTCCATACAAATATATGTCCCTTTGTATACATCAACATCTTCTTCTTTTGCAGTATTATATGCCAGATTTGATAAATCTTTACAAAATGGATCTGCAAAACCGACATGGGCGACAATTCCATCTTCAAAAAATGTTGTTTTTCTTTTAGTGGTTCTATCAATTAATTGATTTGCTATAACAAAATCACAAGGTTTAATTTCTTTTTTTAAACTACCTACTGCGGCAATTGAAATTAAAAATTCCACCCCACATTCTTTCATTGCAAAAATATTTGCTCTATAATTTACTTTATGAGGAGCAATCGAATGCCCAATACCATGTCTTGGCAAAAAAGCAACATTATTTCCATCGATTTTACCGATAGTTATTTTATCTGAAGGTTCCCCAAATGGAGTATTAACTTCAATTTTTTGGGCATCCTCAATTATTCCCATTTTGTAAAGACCACTTCCTCCAATGATTCCAATTTTAACAGACATAGCTTTGACGAATGGAAATTACTAAAAAAGCTTTTTGCTTATAGTTAAAAGAAATATTGTAAATGATTTGTGAGGTAAATTTATGATTAATAAAATATCTGGTAACATTGTTGATATTGTACACAATAGCATCTTTCCAGGAACTATCAAAATAAAAGGAGGTAGAATAGAAGAAATTTCAAAAGAAAAAAAAGAATATAAAAACTATATTACCCCTGGTTTTGTTGATTCACATGTTCATATTGAAAGCTCAATGTTAACACCTTCAGAATTTGCTAGAATTGCAGTTGTTCATGGAACAATAGCAATTGTTTCCGATCCTCACGAAATAGCAAATGTCCTAGGAGTTGAAGGCATCTATTATATGCTCAATAATGCTTCAAAAGTTCCTTTTAAATTTTGTTTTGGTGCACCATCTTGTGTTCCAGCATCTGTTTTTGAAACATCAGGGAAAAAAATCAATAAAAATGATATAGAAAAATTACTAAAAAATCCAAAAATAGGATATCTAGCAGAAGTAATGAACTATCCAGGTGTAATTAATGGTGATCCTGAAGTAATTGATAAAATAAATATTGCAAAGCATTACAATAAACCTATTGATGGTCATGCACCTGGACTTATCGGTAAAGATCTTGAAAAATATATATCAAGAGGAATATCTACAGATCATGAGTGTTTTACTTTTTCAGAAGCACTTGAAAAAATAAAAAAGGGAATGAAAATTTTAGTTAGAGAAGGTTCTGCAGCAAAAAATTTTGATGAACTTAGACCACTTCTTGAAAATAATTGGAAAAATTGCATGCTGTGTTCTGATGATAAACATCCTGATGATCTTTTAAAGGGGCACATAAATCTAATGGTTAAAAAAGCAATAGAGAATAAAATAGATCCTCTAAAAGTACTATCTACTACTTCTTTAAACCCAAAAATCCATTATAATTTAGATATCGGCCTATTACAAACAGGAGATCCTGCTGATTTCATTATTGTTGATAATCTTAAGGATTTGAATGTATTAAAGACATTTATAAATGGGGTTGAAGTAGCTTCCAAAGGTATTTCATATATAAAAAGAATTAATCCTGAAATAATAAATAATTTTGAAATAAAATCAAAAAAACCAAGTGATTTTTCAATTAAATATACTAAAGGAAAAATAAATGTAATAGTTGCAAATGAAGGACAATTAATTACAGATATAACACAAATAGAGCCTACTATATCTGAAGGATTTGTTGTTTCTAATATTAAAAAGGATATACTTAAAATAGCTGTTATAAACCGTTACAAAGAATCAAAACCATCTATAGGTTTTATTAAAAATTTTGGACTTAAAAAAGGAGCTATTGCATCAAGTGTTGCCCATGATTCACATAATATTATTGCCGTTGGTATAAATGACAAAGATATTTGTAATGCTGTAAATTTAATTATAAAAAGTAAAGGTGGTATCAGTGCGGTTTCTCAGGAAAAAAGAGATATTCTTCCTCTCCCAATAGCCGGTATAATCTGTGACAAACCTTATGATTGGGTTGCAAAGAAATATATTGATATTAATAAATCCGTAAAAACCCTTGGATGTAAATTGAAATCACCCTATATGACACTTTCATTTATGGCATTGCCAGTTATTCCAAAATTAAAGATTACTGATAAAGGTCTTTTTGACTCTGAAAAATTTAAATTTATCCCTCTTTTAGAGTAGAATATAAAAAAAATAATAAACAAAAATTAATAAGGATATTTTTTACCTAAAACTTCAGTTGAAGAAAGAGCAGCAATAGCACCTTCTGCGCACGCTGTAACTACCTGACGAAGAGCGCCAGTGATATCACCTGCGGCATAAACGCCTTTAATATTTGTCCTCAGTTGTCTATCAGTTACAATAAAACCTTTTTCATCAATTTTTACTTCCAATTGTCTTGCAAGATTATTCTGAGGTACTTCACCTATTGAAATAAAAACTCCATCAACAAAAAATTTTGATTTCTTACCGGTGTTTACATCATAAAGCTCCAGATATTCTATTTTTTGTTCTCCATTTATTGATTCTACACGTATGTTAAATATTATTTTAACACCTTTTTTTAATGCTTCATCTTGATATGATTTTTCTGCTCTTAATTGATCACGTCTATGAATTACATAAACTTCCTTACAACCAACTTGTTTTAAATAAATTGATTCAATTAGAGCCGAATTACCCCCACCTATAACTGCCACTTTTTTATCTTTAAAAAAGAATCCATCACAAGTTGCACAATAAGAAACACCCTTTCCAGTTAGTTCTTTTTCGCCAGGTGCATTTAGTTTTCTATATTCAGTACCCGTACATAGAATCATTGCTTTTACAATATATTTTTGTTTATCTGTTTGAATATTAAATTCATTATTTGATTTTTCAATAGTTATTACTTCTTCGTTAAAATGAAAATCTGCATAATTGCCTGCATGCTTTTTCATTTTTTCCATGAGGTCCATGCCGGAAATTGATTCAAAACCTGGGTAATTTTCTATTTTTGGAGATACATTTGCAAGACCCCCTCCAATCCCTTTGTCAATTACAACTGTTTTTATACCCGCTCTAACAGCATAAATTGCTGCAGAAAAACCAGCAGCGCCACTACCAATAATTGCTAATTCATAACTCATTATTACCCCTAATTCAAAATATATATTTAGTTTTTTATTTCATTATTATCTCTTATTAATTTTTTTTTTAAAATTCTGTAAGCTTCTTCAGGTGAATCAATATCTTTCAGCATTTTTTCAAAAGGACAGAGACCATCACCAGCTCTATTGTTAATAAAAGGAATCAATTTATCAACTTGACAAGGAACACCGCCCATAATAAGAAGCGCAATTCCAGTTTTTGTACCTTGAGGTGAATAAACAGCTTGTGCTTTTGCATATCTGCATAGTAGCGCCGATGCCCTTCCAAGTATTCTATCACCAATAACAGAATTATAAATATCTTCACCCATTTCCTCGATTATATCAAGTAATGGCTTAAGACCATCGCCAGTCTTTTTCTTCCATATTTTACCATAATTGACAACTACGATTGAACAATCTGTTGTTGATAATACTTCCCTTGCAAGCTTTAGGTCATTTATTACATCTTCATTTAGGACAGTCATATTCCTCGCACATCACACACTTCAAAATATGGCTTTATATCATTTAATGTTTCTATAAGCTCTTCCTTTGAATGAGGTATAAAATTTTGAAGCTTATCAGAAATAAGGGAAGTATTATTTTTAAATTGTTGAAGATAGTATTTTTTAGAACCTTCAAGCCATTTACCAATTTCTATAATATCTTTCTTATTTAATAAATCTGGAACAAAAGTTGTTTTAAATTCATATTCAGTTTTTGAATTTTTGATTATTGAAATTGACTTTTTTATATTTTTAATATTGCTTTTTACACCACTCAACTTATCATATTTGGTTTCTGGTGCCTTAACATCCATTGATATATAATCAACAAGTTTTTTTTCAATTAATTCCTCGAGTTTTTCAGGATAAGAGCCATTTGTATCTATTTTAACTAAATATTTCATTTTTTTAACTTTTTCAATAAATTCTGCAATATCCTTATGCATTAGTGGCTCTCCCCCAGATATTACAAGTCCTTCAAGCATTCCTTTTCTCTTTTTAAGAAATGAAAATAATTCTTCTTCTGAAATTGTGTTAATGTTTCCAAAAACAAGATCTTTGTTATAACAAAAAGGACAACGAAAATTACATCCAACAGTCCAAACAATTGCACTTATTATATCTGGGTAATCCAACAATGAAGTCTTTTGAAGACCACCTATTTTCATTTTTAGACCATAACTTTATTCATCATATCAAAAGTTTTACGATCAGAAAATTCTTGTTGCTTACCTCTATTCCACTGGTTAACAGGTCTCAAATAACCAACAACTCTTGAATATACTTCACATTCAGTTTTTTTGTTATTTTGACTGCATGTTGGACAAAATTGATGCTCACCTGCAATATAGCCATGCTCTGGACACACGCTAAATGTAGGCGTAATTGTATAATATGGAAGAGAATAGTTTTCTGCTACTTTGCGTATTAATTTTTTTGTTGCAGTAGGTGATGGATCCTCTTCGCCTAAGAAAATATGTAAAACTGTGCCGCCTGTGTATTTAGTCTGCAGCGTATCTTGCAAATCTAGTGCTTCAAAAACATCTCTTGTATAACCAACGGGTAACTGGGTAGAATTAGTATAGTATGGATCAATACCTCTACTTCCATTACCATAAACCTCCTGATTATATGTTCTAATATCCGGATGTTCTGCCTTGTCTATACGTGCTAGTCTATAGGATGCTCCCTCAGCAGGTGTTGCTTCAAGATTGAATATGTTACCTGTTTCTACCTGAAAATCTCCAATTTTATCTCTCATATGATCAAGAACTTTTTCTGCAAATTTTTTACCTTCTTTATCACCTATGCTCTTATTCATAAAGTTTAGAAGCGCATCATTCATGCCAATAAGGCCTATAGTTGAGAAATGATTCTTCCAGTATTCACCATAAGTTTTCTTTATATCTGAAAGATAAAATCGTGAATATGGATGAAGACCACTATATGTCAAATTTTCAATTATTTCTCTTTTAGTTTCAAGACTTTGTTTTGCAAGATCCATTAAATTGTCAAGTCTTTCAAAGAATTGATTTTCATTTTTAGATAAATAGCCTATTCTAGGTAGATTCAATGTAACAACACCAATAGAACCAGTCTTTGGATTTGCACCGAAAAGTCCTCCTCCACGTTTTCTTAGTTCTCTATTGTCTAGTCTAAGTCGGCAACACATACTACGTGCATCATCAGGCTTCATATCCGAATTAATAAAGTTTGAAAAATAAGGAACCCCATATTTAGCAGTCATTTCCCATATTGGATCAAGACTATCAGTCTCCCAATCAAAATCTTTTGTGATATTATAGGTTGGTATTGGAAAAGTAAACGGTCTCCCTTTAGCATCTCCTTCGTACATAATATCTGCAAAAGCATGATTTATCATGTCCATTTCTTCTGTAAAATCACTGTAGTTATCATCCATCAAGTCCCCGCCAATAATTACTGGCTCTTCAACCATGTAGCCAGGTACAGTTAGGTCCATTGTAATATTTGTAAATGGACTTTGAAAACCAACTCTAGTAGGGACATTCATATTAAATAGAAATTTCTGCATTTCCTGTTTTATTTCTTTGTATTTCAAATCGTCAAATCTAATAAATGGAGCAAGTAACGTATCAAAATTTGATAATGCTTGGGCTCCTGCCGCCTCACCCTGTAAAGTATACAAATAATTAACAATCTGCATAAGAGCTGTTCCAAAGTGTTTTGCAGGTTTACTTTCAATTTTACCAGAAACACCTCTAAAACCAAGAAGTAGAATATCTTTTAAATCCCAACCAACGCAGTATGCCCCAAGTGTTCCCAAATCATGAATATGAAAATCTCCATTTGTATGAGTATCACCAATTTCTGGAGGATATATTTTATTAAGCCAATAGTGAGATACAATATTTTCAGTTGCATATACATTTAACCCTTGGAGGGAATAACTCATATTGCTGTTTTCTTGTACCTTCCAATCCATCATCGATAAATAACCATCGACTACATCGATATCTTTTAATAGACCTCCAATTTCCCTCATATCATTGTGTTGTTTTCTGTAGAGAATATATGCCTTTGCAGTTTTTGCATGACCTTCTTCAATTAAGATTTTTTCTACAAGGTCTTGAACTTGCTCAACTGATGGTATTTCACCTTTCTTAAGTGAACTTTCAAGTGTATCCAGTACTTTTTCTGTAAGTTCTGTTGATTTTTTATAATCTTTTCCACCAACAGCTTGTGCTGCTTTCCAAATTGCGTTTGTGATTTTTATTGGATTAAAATCAATTACTTTCCCATCTCGTTTTCTTATTTTTCTAATCATTTTTTTATTCCTCCTGTAGTTTGCTTTATTAAATTTTTAACCTCTTCTTGAAAAGAAGAAACATCAGTAAATGATCTATAAACAGATGCAAACCTAATGTAAGCTACGTGGTCTATTTCTTTTAGACTATCCATAACGAATTCTCCTATTACCTTGCTTTCTATCTCTTCAGTTCCAATCCTTCTAATTTTTTCTTCTATTGTATCAAGTATTTCCTCGATTTTTTCGTGATCAACTGGTCGTTTTTCTAATGCTTTTATTATTCCCTTTTTAATTTTATTTCTGTCAAATTTTTCTAAACGTCCATCTTTCTTTTTAACATATATTGGAGTTAATTCAATGTATTCATAAGTAGTAAAACGCTTTTTACATTTCAAGCACTCTCTCCTTCTTCTAATAGAAAGTGTTCCAGTATCGCGAGAATCAGTTACCTTTGTTTCATTATTATGACAATAAGGGCATTCCATTCCCAAACTCTCCAGATAGACATAAGATACAATATATTGTATCTCACAAATATAAGTCTACACTATATAGTATATTTACTGGCATATTTAAACCTTTTCAAATAACTCATTTTTACATTAAAAAAGTGTTGTTTAAAATAAAGCAAAAAAATAAAAAATTATAAAAAAATAAAAAATTGTGTTACAAAAATAACAAAAATAAATAACAAAAATTTTGCATTTTATAAACTTATAACTTTTTTCTTGTTTAAAAGTTAATTACAAGCCTCAAATGCTAAAAAAATATAATTTAATTGATGATAAAATTTTTGGTCTCATACAATAATTAAAATAAATTTTTATCCGTTTTTTTATAATAATCCTAAATAAGAAAACAAATGTTATATAGATATTACAAATAGTAAAGTTTATATAACAAAATGTAATATATACTTTACATTTAAGTGGTGTTATAATTATGGATTGGAAAAAATTTAGATTATATGAAACAATCACAACAATTGCTTTAGGTACAATAATTGTATGGAGCATAATTAATGAAAATTTCACATTATCAATATTTGCATTGATTTTTGGATTGTTATTACTGAGTCTATTTAAAAAATGGTCTAAGGTGGAAGATGAAAGAATCCACATGATAAGTGAGAAAGCATCCAAAAGGACAATACAGGTATTCGGTATACTATTTGCATTAGTAGGGTTTTTTTGGTGGTGGTTGGCCAGCAGCAAATATTTAACAGGTAGTTTAGATGTCAGCTTTCTCGGTCTTTTTTGGGTATATTCAGCATTTGTCTTATGGGTCTTATATCTCCTTTTTTATGATTATTATAGCTGGATATATGGAAATCGATGATATTTAAGTAAAAAATTTGGAGAGTAGTAAGAATTATGAAAAATAAACTTAAGGTTTACCGAGCTATGCATGACCTAACACAAGAAGCCCTTGCAGATAAGCTGAAAGTAACTCGACAGACAATTATTGCTATAGAGAAGGGCAAGTATGACCCATCTCTAGAGTTAGCATTTAAAATTTCAGAGCTTTTTAAGGTTAAAATCGAAGAGATTTTTATCTATAAAAAAAACAGAGATAAATAAAATATGTGCAAATAATTTAATTAAAGAGGACGCTTATTTATAAAAAATCAGGTAAATAAAATTAAATAGATAATAACTTAGTTTTATTTAACGCTTCTTTTACTAATTTTTCAACATCAATTTTTTTTTCTTCATTTAAAACATATTCAAGTTTTGTTTTTGTAGCAGGTTTTTTTGGAACAGCAGTACATCCTTTTTTTGGTTGAATAGAAAGTTCATATGTTCCAATATCTTTTGCAATTTTTACAATTTCATCTTTATCAAAACCAATTAAAGGTCTAAGAATTGGAATTTTTATTGCTTGATCTATTACTTTGATATTTTGAAGTGTTTGAGATGCAACTTGGCCTAACGAGTCCCCCATAATTATTGCTTGGGCATTTTCTTTTTCTGCAATTTTTCCTGCATATCTAAGCAACATTCTTTTACAAAAAATACAAGTAAATCTATCATTACAATTTTTTTTATAAAAATCTAGATTTCCCCCATGAGAAATCACACAAATTTTTATAGAACATTTTAAAATTTTTTTAAGATGAAATGTAAGGTCTTCAAAGTTTTTAATTTCTTTATCATCTGTAAAAGGTCTGATATCCCCATGAAGTAAAATTATTTCCTCAGCTTTTTTTGAAATAAGATAAGTTGATACTGGTGAATCAATACCACTTGACAATAAAGATACAAATTTCATGATGTTTCGTTATGTATATAATCAAGATATTCTTTAAATCCACCTATTATTGGAAAAACAATAATATCTGGTAGTTCATATGAATGCAGGGTTTTTATTCTTTGAATTGTTTTTTTAATGTTATCATCAGTAGTTTTTGCAATTAATATTACTTCATTATCATTATCAATTTTTCCTTCCCATCTATATATTGACTCAATATTTGGAATAATATTTACACAAGCAACTAGTTGTTCTTCTACTAAGATTTTAGCAATTTTTCTTGCATCAACAATATCTCCAATTGTCGAATAAACAATTGCTACCATAATATCCCTTAGATATAATAAAAACAAATAGTATAAGTTTTTGCATTTCTCTTTTTTTATTTTTTATAAAATTCACTATTTAGATAAGTGTACTAGAAATTTTATATACATTTTATAATAATAACCATATATAATATTTATTGGTGATTATTAATGAAAATATTAAAAATTATTCCTATGTATCTACTCATACTTGTAATAGGATTAATGATTATTCCAAATATATCAGCTGAAACAACTTATTCTACAGGATTCGAAGATGGAGATGTTAATCATGATTATAAAAACCAATGGATTTCAACAAAAGAAACATTAACAGGATCTATGGGATGGGCTAGAGTTACTGATGAAATTTCATTTAATGGAACAAAATGTTTTGGAGTAAGCCAAGCTTTAGCAGGTTCAAATGCTGTAAAATTTGAATGGACTTTTAATGAAATTGATGGTATATTTCTAAAAAAATTTGAAACTTATATTTATTATGATTTGGACGAGTATTATGGACAATTGTCATTTACTTTTGTAGATACTCATGGTAACAATTTTATTATGATTGGAACTGAACGTGAATCACAATCAGATTTAACAATTACTTATTTTAATGGTATTCAAGAAAAAAGACTGGGTACTGTAAACAAACAAACTTGGCTAAAAATTGGATTTGAAGTTCTCAATAATAACTCTATTAAATACTTTTTAGGAGATTATTCAGTGAAAGATTATCCTTATTATGTTGTTGATACTGAATTTCCATATTTGTCAAGAATTGAGTTTGGTATTTATACTTATATAGATAGATTTTATTTCGACGATTTAAAAATTTATACAAATCATAAACCAAACGCAAATCCAGGAGGACCATACTTGGGATATAAAAACGAACAAGTAACATTAGATGGATCTGAAAGCACAGACCTAGATGGAACAATAGCACAATATGAATGGGATTTTGGAGATGGAAACACCGGAACAGGTCAAAAACCAACACACACATACAACAATGCAGGAACATACACTGTCAAACTAACTGTAACAGACAACGATGATGGCGAAAACTTAGAAACCACATCAATAATAATAACAGAGTCAGTATCAAATTCCAATGGTAATAAATCTCCAGGTTTTGAGATTGTTTTTTTATTATTAGCAATTATTTTTATTGCATTTATTAAAACAAAAAGGAAGTAATTCTTTTACATTTTTTCTTAATTTTTCATATTCTCCATAATACAAATGACTTTTACATTTACAGTCACTACAACCAAAACCAATAATATAATCAAAATTTTTTTCTAATTTTTTTGATAAACTGCATTCTTCTTTTTTTGTATTTTTTTTATAAAAGACCTCTTTTATTTCTGCATGTTTTAACAAATAATCAATATGCCAATGAAATTTTTTTTCTTTTCTTTTATGTCTAAAAATTCTTTGTTCAAGTCCGTTAAGCGCTGAGCCTAAATATGCATAATAACCTTTTTTAAAATATTTATTTCCAAGTTTTCCGATTTTTATTGTTTTATTTTCTTTGAGATTTATTAACAAAATATATGTTCCTTTCATAATAAGCTAGATTATTTTTTCCACAATTTTTTCAAAATCTTTCATAAAATCTGTTTTCAGAAGGTTAATGCAATTTCCTACTGAATCTTCCAATTTTATATCAAACATAACTGAACCTAAAAAATTAAAACCAATTTTTTTGACACTTTCTTTTATATAATCTGACTCTGTCATCTTCATATTTTCAATAACACCGATTACAGGAAGCTCTAGTTCTTTTAAAAGCCGCAGAAGCTTTCCAACAGCACCCATTGCAACCTTTGAAGGAGTGACTACTACTAAAAACTCACTTTTTTTAACATGTCTAATAACATCGAGAGTCTCATCACCGATACCTGGTGGAAGATCAATTATTAAATAGTCTAATTCCCCCCACTTTGTAATTGCAAGTAGTTCAATTATAATATTTGAAATATCAACTCCTCTAAAGGGAGAAGGTTTGTCTTCAGTAAAAAATACAATTGACAAAAAATTAATACCATCTATTTTATGTGGCAAGATTCCTTTTTCTTCTTCTGGAAAACTAAAATCGTTAACACCCAGAATTATATGTGAAGAAGGCCCATATAAATCAAGGTCAAGTAATCCTACTTTGTATCCCTTTTTTGATAAACTCAATGCAAGACTTGACGCAACAAGACTTTTTCCAACGCCTCCTTTACCACTAGCAACAGAAATAATTCTTTTAATTTTATCAAGTCTTTTATCAATAATACTAGTTCTAACTTCCATATTATTCAGTCCTACCCCATTTGTTAATAAATTCTTTTGCTGTTTTTCTTGTTTTGGGACTATTACTTTTTAGCTGTTTTTTAATAAAAGAAATTATTTTACCCTTTTTTTGAGCATTTTTATAAAATTCTGAAAAGGATATAATTACTGCAGATTTCAAAAGTTCAATTTGTTTTCCAGGATGAATTTCTTCAATATTTAGCAAAATATCAGTTATTCTTATTTCAAGATGCGGCTTGAAATTTACAATTTTACCAGATGACTTAACAACATAAGTGGGAACGATTGTTTTTTTGCTTTTTAAATTGCCATAGAATTCATCAAAAATATGTTCAAATCTTTTTTTTGTGTCAACTGCTGTTAAGTTTGCAATAATTGTTACCGCACTCATTTTGTGATAATCATTCTTACTTTTGAGATGATTTGTAAAAAAATTCCAATGCTTATACAAAATTTCAGGTTTTTTTTCAGATATTATATTTAACACTTTAAAGCAATTGTATCGATAGGTTTCATTTTTGGAAAGAAGGCCATCAATATATTGGCCTATTAAATCTGGATTATCAAATATTTTATTTGCATAGTTTTCTGGATTAATATCTTTTTTTAAAAGCTCGGAAATCATTATTATTTTTCACCTTTCAATGAAGTTATTGATACGCCCCTGCCAGATGTGATTTCAAAATCTGGACTTCCGCACTTGGGACATCTTGTATGAACAAAAGCAACTTCTGGTACAAAATGAATAGATTCTGATTCATCTTCATTTAATTTTTTCTTCATATCAGAAAAATTCCAATTATGTTCACAGTTTCTACATTTTAAAGTGCTTTTTTCATCTTTAATATTTATTTTTACATCTTTTAGTTTTTCACCTTGCTCTTTTACAATTTCATCTAGTGCAAATTTGAAAATATCTTTTTCAATTTGTTGAAGTTCACCTATTGCAATATTTATTTCAGTAATTTTTTTCAGCTTTTCTTTATCTGCTGCTTCAACTGCTGCAACAAGAATTGATTCTGCAAGTGCCCATTCGTGCATGTAAGAGGGTGATAAAAGTAAACCTCGTTTAAATGTTACTGTAGAAAACCTAAAAAATAGGATATATTATGCCTGGTTTAATGAAATATGAAAAAAAAGATTTATTAAAGCGAAAAGTCGAGCATATTGACATTAAAAAATTCAACAGCATTCCGTTAATTGAGTCATTTGATAATATGGCATTTCAATCAAGAAATCTGGCCAAAGCATGTAAAATTTATGATAGGATGCTTAAAGACAAGGACTGTACAATAATTCTATGTCTTGCCGGTTCTCTTGTTAGTGCAGGACTTAAAAAAGTAATTATTGATCAGATTGAAAATAATATGATTGACATAATTGTTTCAACAGGTGCAATTATAGTTGATCAAGATTTTTTTGAAGGTCTTGGTTTCAATCATTACAGAGGTTTCATTAACGCAGATGACAACAAACTAAGAGAACTTATGATTGACAGAATTTATGATACATTCATAGATGAGGAAGAACTCAGAGAGTGCGATATGACAATTACAAAAATCGCAGATTCTATGAAACAAGGTCCATATTCATCAAGAGAGTTTATTTATGAAATGGGAAAATATCTAGATAAAAATGGAAAAAACAAAGAATCCTTTGTTTTGAGTGCATATAAATCTGAGCTGCCAATTTTTTGCCCTGCTTTTTCTGATTCGAGTGCTGGTTTTGGTCTTGTTCTACATCAAGAAAAGAATAAAGACCATATATCAATTGATTCAGTTAAAGATTTCAAGGAACTAACCGAGCTTAAAGTTAAATCAAAAGAAACAGGTGTTTTAATGATTGGTGGGGGCGTTCCTAAAAACTTTGTTCAAGATACAGTTGTTGCAGCAGATCTTCTGGGAATTAATGCTCCAATGCACAAATACGCTGTTCAATTAACAGTTGCTGATGAAAGAGATGGGGGGCTTTCTGGTTCTACCTTTAAAGAGGCAAGTTCTTGGGGTAAGGTTGACCAAACTTTTGAACAAATGATATTTTCTGAAGCAACATTAACATATCCTTTGCTTGCAAGCTATGCTTACCATAAAAAAGGTTGGAAGGATAGAAAAGCAAAAAAACTAAACCAGGTATTATAAAATTGAGTTTAAACTCTTGAAATGTGGTTTTAATGGAGAAACTTAAAAATTCAGTTTTACTAAAAGCCGTGCTTACATCAATTTTCAATACAGCTAGTAGAAGAACTTCTACAAGGTCTGCAAGTGAGGTACTGGGCTCTAGTATAAAGACACTTGAAAGAAAATTTGATTTTTTCAAATATGTATATTTAACACCAACAGAATCAGGAGCTGGCGACTTTGCTGTCAGTATCTCTCCAGTAATTGATTCTGTAACATCTGAAGAAATTGGAAAAGCAATTGAATCGCTTATCAGAGTTATTTATAACGATTTGAGTTCTGAAGCAGGTCTTTATTTTGTAACAGAATTAAAAGAGTTAGCTGGTGAAGATATTTCAAGGGCGATAAAAGAGTGCGATGTAGATCTTGACCAGGTGCAGCTTGAGCAACATTATGCATACAGAAGACGGGAAAGAAAAAAGGCAATCAAAGAAGCTGCTAAAGGCGGAGTTTCAACATTGTCTCGTCAGGATAACTTAATTGGATATGGCTGGGGTGAAGTTGCACATTGGAAACATGAACCAGGAAGCAAATACTGTACACTTTATGATAAAAGAGGAAACGTACTTGATAAACTTAACCTTGACAATATAATCAAAAATTACGTTGAAAGGCTATCAGGTTACATCGATGTTGACCCAAGAGAGATAGAAAAAGAAGCATCAATATATGAAAAAGAGTACAAACTTTTAAAAATGATGCTTGAAAAAGACATGGATGCAGAGGTTGCAATGGTACAACTCAAAGTTAATAGAGAAGAACTAAATAACATGATTAGAAAACTTTCAGAAATGGAAATGATCCATTATATTGACTATAATACTATTGAGTTAACTGACGTAGGCATTGGATATATTTCAAAAAAAGAAAAGAAAGAGTGACCTATTTTTTCTATTTTCTTTTACCTTTTTTCCTTTTAGGTGAAATTATTATTGATATTGCAAATAAAAGGGCAGAAACAATGACAATTGAAGCGCCGATTGGAAAATCATAAATCCAAGAAAAATAAAAACCAGCAAGACAACTTGCAATGCCAAAAATTGGTGAAAAAATCATTATTTTTTTGAAGTCATAAAAAAATTGATAAGATGTACTCGTAGGATTAATAATTAATGCAAAAACAAGCAGACCTCCTACAATTTTTAATGATAAAGCAACTGCAAAACCTGTGAAAAAAAGAACGGCAAAATAAAAAATCCTAGTATTAATACCAACAGATTCAGCCATCTTTCTATTAAACATGACAGATAGAAGTTCCTTGTAAAAAATTGTTATAAAAAGAAGTAAGATAAAAGATAGAACACTAAGAAGTATTACATCATTGAAATCAACAGAAAATAAACTCCCCCATAGTATACTTAATGCCTTTCCGGTTGCTGCTTGCCCGGGTTTTGCATAAAGAAAAATAAAAGCAAGAGCTATCATAAATGAAAACATAAAACCAATAACAATGTTACTTTCAAGCCGAGCCTTTTCAGCAAGTGGGCCTAAAACAAGTGCAGTAATAATTGCAAAAAGTATTGCAGTAAGCATTGGATCGACTGTAATCAATAGTCCAAATGCAGCACCTGCAAAAGCTGCATGACTCATACAGTAACCAATGCTTGAAAGATTCATTCTTACTACAAAATTTCCCATAGTTGAACAGGCAAAACCTGCAAGAATGGCACCAAGAATGGAAGGCAATAAAAACATCCAAGGAATATAATCCAAAAGATTATACCCCCCTGTTAATATCCTTTTTGAAAATATTTTCTATATTATTGGAACTAAGTATTTTCTCTTTTAAATCATCCATTATTATCTGGCCTTTATCAAGAACAATGATACGATTGCAATTTGCTGGAACATTAGATAAATCATGAGAAACCATTACAATTGTAATTTTGTATTTTTCATGTATCCTATTAAGAAGCGTTTCAATTTGTTTTTTTGAAGATAAATCAAGATTTGAAAAAGGCTCATCTAAAAGGAGAATTCTAGGTTGCTGAGCCAAAGTTCTTGCAAGAATTATTTTTTGAAATTCCCCGCCAGAAAGTTTACCAATAGGCCTTTTTGCAAAATCTATCATGCCTACCATGCTCATACTTTTCCAGACTATCTCCCAGTCTTTTTTTGTAGGAAAACGAAAGATACCGATTTTACCTGCCCGACCGGACATAACAATATCTTTGCATAAAAAAGGAGCAAGAGGATCTGGTTCAAAATTTTGAATGACATAACCTATATGTTTTCGGTTTTTTGTTTTATTTTTATTTATTTTCTTTCCAAAAACAAAACCTTTGCCTTTTTGAAAATCAAGAAGACCATTTATTGTCTCAAGAAGGGTTGTTTTACCAGCACCATTAGGACCAATTACTGAAATAAATTCACCAGTTTTGATTTTTAGAGTTATATTTTTAATAACTGGAATTTTTTCTCCTTCATATATAGTGGAAATTTCTTTGAGATTTATCACATGAGAATTTTTTTTCATTTTAATTCAAATAGTTCTTCTTCGGATTTTTCAAATATTTTTTCAGAATAATCAATCATATTTTTTTCTGTTACTTTTAAATCAATTTCATCTTTTATTTCTTTTTTCAGTGTTATTCTAATCTGCTTTCCATTTTTATCTTTAAAAATTGCTATCGGTTGTTTTTTATTTTGGATTTTAATATTTCCTTTCCCAAAAGTACAGCCTGAACCAAGTTGTACACCATCAATAATACATGATATTGGTGGATTGGTTCCAGTTAAAACTATTACATTTTTTGAAAAAGGATCATTATTTAGTTCCCTACATGCAATTTTACCCATTCGGTATCCAATTACAGCATATGGCCCTAGATGGCCATGGAAATCTTGTAACATTTTTAAGGTTTCTTCCATAGTTATTCCTTCTCTTCTTTATTTTTTCTTAAACATAATAAAAAGAACAATGGAAAATATTGCAAGCAGTAAAGATAATGCTATTGATGCATTTCTTTGTAAAGTAATCTCATTGACCTGTTTTTCAAGATCATTTATATCACCCTTCTTATAATCATATGTTTGGATTCCTGATATTGTCTGATTTATGTTGTATTGAATCATATTCAGATATGTCTCCGTTTGAGGAACTGCATCTGGAAAATTAGTCAAAATAACATGGCTTTTACCAGTTTCTAATGCAACTTTTGCACCAAATGATGTACCACTCTGGAGATTATCAATAATAACACAAACATCCTCATCCAAAACTGAATTTATTACCTCGGCTTCATCTTGAACTGATAAATCTTCAGGTGAACCATAATAATATGATACATTAAAACCGAAATAATTTAAAAAGTCCTTATACCACTCTATACACACTACTTTTCTATTTTTTAAACCATTATTTTCAATTTTTTGTTTAAGATTTTCAGCAGTTTCATTAATTCTCAGCAAGTAATAATCTGTGTTCTGTTGGATTGTGCAATTATATTCAGGAAGTATTTCAAAAAGTCTATCTCTTATTTTTTCAATATATTTTATCGCATGGGTTGGAATATTCCATTCACCCAAACCTAGGCATTTTATTTCATTGTAGTTTTGATTTTCTGATTTATTAATTAAATCTTCCAACCAAGGCTCCCAACCGAGTGATATAATAATGTCTGCATTAACAATTTTATCTATATCACTTGGAATAGTATCAAAATGAGCAGGGCATGAACCTGCAGGCATTATATAATCAATTATTGCATTTTTTGGTGCAATATTATCTGCAAAATCAGCAAGAGCTGAGTTTGTACATATTATTTTTATTTTATCATTGCTATCCTGTGCAGTAACTGATTCATAATCAAAAATCATTAAAATGGATGTTACAAGTATCATAATAAATAATAAATGCAATTTCTTCTTCATTTTTACCCCTTTTAGTGTTAATAATTTTATTTTCGTAACACGCCAAATGTAAATTTGTATTAAAAGGCTTTCGGTAACAATAAATATAAATTCGTGTTACGATTATCTGTTTAAAGTGTTATCATGACAGAAAAAATTATAAGATTTGGAGTTTCAATAGAACCAGGATTGTTAAAAAAATTTGACAAAATGATAAAAGAAGAAGGATATTTAAATAGATCAGAGGCAATAAGAGACGTTCTTAGAAAGGAGTTAATAGAAAATAAGTTAGATGAACCAAATACTAACTCCATTGGTACTTTAACTATTACTTATGACCACCATACAAGAAATTTGACAACCAAGTTAATAAATCTGCAACATGACCATAATAATGAAATATTATCCACCACTCATATTCATATTGATCATCATAACTGCTTAGAAGTTTTAATATTGAAAGGAATAACAGGCAATATTAAAAAACTTGCTGATAATATTAGGACAGTTAAAGGAGTTAAACAAGGAGAACTAGTCCTTACTAAGGTAGATATTTAAAAATTTTGATAAATTATTATAAATAATTTTATAGTAAAATATAAATATCAGGCAAGTAATATATTATTAAAAGTAATAAAGTTCAAATGGGGGATATATACGACTAAAAAGAATAATATATTATCAATTTGGATAATAATGATAATGCTATTAGGAGCAGTTTTACCAATTACTATTGACTCAATAAATGCAGACGAGAACAGTACACCTAGCCAAGGTTTCGGAAAAGGTGTACCTTGGCAACCGTTTGAGATCATGAAAAGAACAACCTTTGTGAATTTTGATAAAGACACATTAGTTGATGACTATGCATATTTAGCATCAATACCTTCATCTGTATTTAGCGATGGAAATACATTATATACAAGTCCTTTGCTGTTCTTTCAACCAAAAAATAGTTATCCTGATGAAGAAAAATATAGATTTTTAAATGATTATCAAGGTACACATTACTTAATGGAAGACTGGATGGGATATTGCAATGGTAGATTAGATAAGTTAGTTACAATTAATATGGGAAAAAATGACATTGAACCTGAGTGGAACAGTAAAGAACATATTGCAATTAATAGTGACAACCCATTTGAAATAGCAAGCAAAATTGCACTTGAGGATTGGTCATATAGCGATGAAGCAGTTCTAGCAGTTATTGAAAAAGAATATGAAAAGCCTGAAGATACCGAGTTTTCAAATACTATAGAAGGTAAAGTCTCTGGTGAAATAGAAAAAGAGAGCTTTAAAATAAAAAGGCCATATGGACCTGCTTCTGAATATGAATATTTTACAATTGGATCTGAATACAAATATGTAGAGGTTGATCTATGGTATCCATCAATAGTTCGGTACTCAAGTATTGTAGGTTCAATTCCAGGTTTTAAAAATCCTACTCCAATTACGCTTCCTTCTGTTGATCCAGATCTGCAACTCTACTGCAATTTTGAAGGAGAATGGATACAAACTAGTTTAGCAGCCGAAATGGCTATTACTAATGGCCCTCATGAAGAAGTTTTATCATATGTATATAGTCCAGGAGACTGGAAAGTAGGCGTAACTAATATGCCTACAGAAGGTGGCGAGAGTTTTGTAAGTCCAGGGCCATTCAACACTGATATATATGGATCATTAAAAGATGCTCTAAAAAGCCTAAACCAAGGAGTTTCTAAATTTAATGTCGAAGTTACAAAATATCCAGGTATTGAAATTGAAATTCCTGACACACCTCCATTTGGATGTAGAGATGGGGTTTTTGAATTAACTTGGGATAATGAAAATATCAATCTTGGTTTAACAATTGTTGGACCAAGTGGAGAAGAAATTGATAGTGTAATGCAGAAAAATGATGATCAAACCCAGGAGATAAAAATAAAATATATTGGCGAATGCTTGGAAAACGAACATTTCAAAGCTGTTGTTTATGCATTAAAAGATATATCAACACCTACTGACTTTGAGTTAACCTATTCATGGAACCAAAATATATCCAGAAAAGAGGCAGATATGCTTTCATCAGCATGTCAAGGCGCAGTCCTCGGTTCAATAGAAAATAGCCCGTTATTGTTTATTACTCCTGATTCCATTTCAAGCTGCACAAAAGACGCATTACTTAAGTTAGGAGTTAAAGAAGTATCTATCATAAACTTAGGTGGATATCTAACTAAGGATAATAGAAATAGCGTCGAAGATATTACCGAAATAAAAAAGGAATTCAAAGAGTATCAAGGGATATATGACTATATTAGGGAAAAAACGGACAGCACATATATCGTCTTTTCAACAGTTGATCCATGGAGCTATTGGTATTATGTTAGGAGCGCAAATACCAAAGCTGATGGAGAATACAAAGGAGCTTTTCATTTTGCACCAGCTGCCTATGCGGCCGCTCATCATGGAACGCCTGTATTACTTGTGGATAATCATGCTGAATTATCTAGTAGTTTAACCTGGCATTCTGACTTTTGGAATAAAAATGCAAATGGCTTTACTGAGCCGCCTGTAGCCTGTATGCATTTAACTGGGACTAGAGTTTATGATTTCTTAGAAAAAATCGGTTTTGATAAACAAGGAGATGAGTCAATTCTAACAGTTTCTGGCCAATTTGATATTGGACCAACTTGGCCCCGAGTATTTGCAGGTGTTGCAAATACTGGTGCAATAATTGGAACCCCCGTTGATGTAACTAATCATATCTCTCGGTGTATATTCTATCCTGCACTAATATTTGAAAACCCAGCAATGCAGGAAAAAATTACATTAATAAATGGTAGTGTAAGCAAAAGAGTATTTCATACAGATAACCCTATCCGTCTTTTTGAAGTTTTACTAGCGCGTTTATCAAAAGATACGCCAGGTCTTTCAAATCTTAAAATCTTAAGAAAGTCAGGTCCTGAAGAGTATACCTACCCTGTCCTTCATACTTATGCCTGTTACTGTCATAGGGTAAATGAAAGAGCAGCAGATTATTGGGGAGTGACCTATAAAACAAGAAGAGGTTATACTCCAAATGAAGACCTATCAGGTGAAGAAATTGATCTAGGAGTAAGGGAAATATTCGAAGGGAAACCAGGTAGCTTTTTACCAGATCTTTCAGTAACAGTTTATACTCCGTTTTATGCCAGTAAAGCAGGTTATTCAAATGCGTATTCAACCAATTTTGAAATAACAATGGATAATTTAAATCAGGGAGTAATTAGTTGGTATATGGTCCTTCATGGTGTTAGTAATAATGGCGGCAGATTATCATGGATTGAACCAGCTGGTGAAGCACTTGTTAAAGGTGTACCAAAAAATGTAGAAAATTTAGTTGATAGTTTATTTAATTTTTTAACAGGTTCTGGCCCATTCGAAGAAAATCCCTGGAGAGGCTATGAAATGTGGTGGGGTAGCACAGAAGAGCCTGACTCAGCAATATTAAATTCTAAAATTGGAATCCTGCAAGGATGGACTAACGCTGTTAGACCAAGAGATTTACTTGACAAAGGTTTGTTTAAAACTGGCCTTGACATTGTTCCTTCTCATTTAGCAGGATACTATGATGGCCAGGTGGGACCTTATAGTATAACTGGAATGGTTGGTAAGACACACTATTCACATCCATCTACAGAGGTTGATGATTTACTTGAAAATCTACATTCAATGAGTTTTCATGCTGGTTCTTGTTTAATTGGGTGTAATTACCTTCAAATATTAATGCAGCGTCATGGATCGGTTTCTCAAGAGATGGATCCATGGGCTACTTCTTATTGGGGCAGCTATACTTATCAAATGATTCCAAGAGAATTTGCCCTTGGAAAAACAATTGGCGAATCATATTCGCATGGAATAACTGAAATTGGACCCCAATATGTTTTCGATGATGACGACCCAGTAGTTTGGTGGTGGGACAGCACAGAAAACGTAGTGTTATTTGCAGATCCTGATTTACGAATATGGGTTCCATCAACAGATTATGACAAACAAGAGAGAAATAATTGGGAAGAAGACGACGTTAGACCTATGACTTATGACGAAGAATTAGATATCAATGGCCATATGCCCTTTGGAGCAACAAGCTATCCAAATAAGTTGAAACCTGCGTCAATATTAGAAAAATATCTACCATTAATTCTAATAATCATAGTAATAATTCTAATTCTAATTGCTGTTGCATTGAGCAGAAATAAAAAGAAGAAATAATTTTTATTTCTTATTTCTTTAATAACTTATTTAATTCTTTTACAAATTGTTTTGAGTCAATACCATGAATTGCAGTAATATCTTTTATTTTTTCAAAGGATGCTGCAATGCAGCCGACACAGCCCATATTATACTTAGTAAAAATTGGTATTACCTCGGGATGTCTTTCAATGACGTCTTTAAGATACATATCTTCAGTAATTTTTTTACATGTCATATTCTACACCTGAATATTAACGATTGTTATCAAAATATCTTATATAATATTTACTCCAGAAAAATTTAATAAATGTGAGGAGAAACCGGACGGAATCCGGGAGAGAGGAAAGGAAAAAATTCATGGAGGGGCCGTCCGGCTAGGACCACTCAATATTGATAAATTAAGCTGAAAATATTTAAATTAAAATAAAGGTTCATTAAAAGTATTTGTAAATTAAAATATGGAAAGAATGGTGAAAATTATGAATTCAGAAACTTTACTTACCCTTATTTTTGTTATTGCAGGGGCATCTGAAATAATTCAAGGATTTCCCTTGTTCTTAGAAAAAGTAAAGCCAAACTGGCTATATGGATTTAGAGTTTCTAAAACTGTTAATAACCCAAAAATTTGGTATAAAATAAATAAAAATATGGGGCGAGATTTTATTATTGCAGGATTAATTTTAGTTATTGGTAGTCTAATAACTTCTTTATTAAATTTCTCAACAAATGATATTGTTGCAATTGGACTTATATTGATAGTAATACCTATTGTAATAATCATTATTAGATGTTTTATAGATCTAAAAAAGCTTTAAATTAGATATCAAATAAAACTTGGACATGAAATGGTTTTTTGTTTTTTACTTCAAGCATATGATATGTTACTGCCTTGATTTCTACACCAATCTTATGTTTTGACAAATCAAATTTTTCACCACAAACTATAGCTGTAATTTTATTTTTTTTCTCATCAAGATTTACTTTGAAAAAACCAAAAACAAGATTTTTTGCAGAATTTAGATATAATAATTCAGATAGAAAATCAATAAAAAGTTGTTCTAAATCAGGTGCTTCTAGCTCAATATTATATTGTCCAACAGATTCAATATTAGACTTATCAGTAATAATATCAAACATTGCTTTTGCAGCATTTTCAAAGGCTTCTGATAATATTTTCCCGTAGGCTTTTATAACAATATCAGCAGTATGGTCAATTAACTCATATGTTTTCATAATGACACCAATTAATAATAATCTCAAATAGTAATTATTCACTATAAGTTGAAGCTTGTCTTTTATCAGCCTTAAAGGATTTCAGCTCTTTAACAATAATTGATTGGGTTTTTTCAGGGTTTCTCAACCCAAAAAATCGAATTTCAGGGATCTGTACGCCAGTTCCAGCAGTATGAATATTTAAAGTTGAAATGTTAACTGCTCTTTCAATAATGTTTTGATAAATTGAAACGTCAGTAATCTTATGATAGGGGACACTTTTTATCTTTTTTAATAATATACCCCCTTCTAAAATAATTCGTTCGTTTGTAATATAATAGTGATATGATTTTCTGAGAGCTATCTGATATAAAAAGACAATAATTAAAATAGGAAAAAAGATGATAAAATAATAAAAAGAAATATTATTAAAAAATGACCGATTAATTGCAGCAAAAATTGGAATAAAGAAAAATGAAACAAAAAAAGCAATAAAAATAGATCTTAAAAACCATAATACCAAAACTGCAGTTACAGGATAACCTTCATATAATTTTTTTTCTTCTTCTTGAAAACAAACTTTCATAATAAAAAAACCAGTTTTGTTTTTAAATACTTTGCTAAAAGATTTTTATAATAAATCTACAAGGCAATGTAATGAAGTGAATACATTTGCTGTAAGAATATAAAGAGTCGATTATCAATATTTTCTTCTTTAGGAAATTCTTTTTTCACTATTTCTAAAATGTCTTTAACTGAATTTCTGCCATCGGAATTTTTCCATACTAAAGACCCGATTTTATCCATTTTTGCAATAATGTTTTCATCTTTTCTTATAAACCTACAAAAAGATTTACCGAAGTTGCTATTAAACTTCGGTACTTTTATTTCAACTAGTCCTTCAGAGTTTGTTGACCATTCGAAATCAAGTCTTCTTGGTCTAAACTGAAGCATTTGTTCTAGTGTTGGTAGTTTCTGTTTTTTATTTTTATTTCTTCTTTTCAAACATTACCCTCAGTGGGATATAGGCAAGAAGAATTGCTACAAACAGCCATATGAGTATTGAAGGCAGTATTGGAGGATATGTAAATAGATAAGGTTTAATTCCTCCTATGATTAGGAATGCAACAGCAACTCCAGTTAATGCTTCTCCTGCTATAAGCCCAGCAGTTAAAAGAAGACCTGTTCTTATAATTTTTTCTTTTGGTTTAACATTTGTTTGTTTAACTGCAAGTTCCCAATCACTTACTTCTTCTTCATTGGCACTACCGTATTTTCTCTCAATAAATTTATTGGTAACGTATCTAACAATACCACCACTAAATATTGGTACACTTAAAGTAAATGGCAGATAAATACCGATTGCAACAGGTAGTACTGGTAAATTGATAAGAATTAAAACAAAAGCAAGTACCATTCCTGCAAACACAAATGGCCATATCATCTCACCAGTAAGTACACCTCTTGTAATTCCAGCCATTAAAAACGCCTGAGGTGCAACCAAATCAGGTGAGCCTATATGATATGCTTTATCAAGTGCTTGTATTACAATTGCAAGGATTGGTGCTGCAAAAACAACTCCGACCATTTCTGAAATCTGTTGATTTCTTGGTGTTGCTCCTACCATTGTACCACATGCCATTGACTGCAAAACATCTCCAGATATTGCTGCTGCACAACAAATAACAGCCGCAACAAGGATTGCCACACCAAAAGCACCTGCTCCACTAAGACCAAAGCCAAGTAATAAAAGGCTTGTAATTAAAAGAACAATTACTGTTACACCAGATATTGGATTGTTTGAAGACCCAAGAAGCCCAGCCATATAACCTGCTATTGCACTGGCAATAAATGCAAAGAGAATTGCAAAAACTGCCATAAATGCAGAAACTGGCCAGTTGTTTGATATAAAGCCAAAAACTAAAAATATTGGTATAGTAAGAGCACCTATCAAAAGAAAAACAAATTTGAAATTCAGATCTAAATTGGTTCTCTTTTTTGTTTCTACATCGCCTCCTTTCAGACCGATAATTGCCTCCTTGATTCCAGATGCAAGGTTTGACCTGAGTTTAAAGATTGTATAAAGACCTCCTACAAGCATTGCTCCAACGCCGATATATCTGATATATGTGCCCCAAATTTCAAAAAAGCCCCATATTTTACTGCCAATATCAAAATTACCATTACCAAGTACTAAGGCATCTTTTATCTGATCTGCTGCCTGTTGAGCAGTTAATGCTGAATCAGTACCAGGTATAGGAAGTCCAGTTGCAAGAGCAATAAGGGGTGTTAAAATAACCCATCCAAGAAGACCCCCAACAAATACAAAAGAAGCGATTTTTGGACCAATAATCCATCCTACACCAAGTAGTGCAGGTGATGCTGCAACACCGCCATAAAAATAACCTGTACGTTCTCCGCCTCCAATATTATATTTTCCAATATCAATAATTCCATGTATAGCACCGCTAAATGCTTTTAATGCAACTTGTCCGAATTTAAGTAAACCTCCAATAAGAACACCGGCAAGAAGCCAAATACCCCCACTTGCTTTTTTTCCAGATATTTCTTCTCCGCCAACTGTTGTAGTAAGAACTGCTGCAACTGCAATACCTTCTGGAAAGGGCAAATCTGTTTTAGTAATTAATGCCCTTCTGAGAGGTATCATCCATAAAACACCCAGGATACCGCCAAGTAAAGCAATTATTGTTGTCTCAACATATTGAATTTCAGTCCATGAACCAAGAATAACAAGAGCAGGTATAGTAAAAATAACACCTGCAGCAAGTGCCTCGCCTGCCGCTGCCCCCATCATACCAATATTGACCTCTAAAATAGTACCTTTAAAAGGTCTTAGTAATGCAAAAGCCATTACTGCCCCAGGAATAACTGCTGATACAGTCATACCAGCATAAAGTCCAAGATATGCATTTGCAGCACCTAAAATAATTGCTAGAAGTGCGCCGACTGCAACAGCTTTTAAAGTCAGTTCAGGTATAATTTTTTTAGCAGGTATAAATGATTTGAAATCTTCTCTTGAAACCATATAAATTCCCTATAGTATTAATATATTTCATTATTTATAAAACCATCGGTTTAAATTAATTATAATAAAAACTATTAGTTATAAATAAAGGTGATATTTGCATCATAAAACTATACATCTAAAGGATATCTTAAAATTCCTGCAATTCCATCAAATGCAGAAAATAATGAATCGCCTTCTTCACTGCCTGGTGAAATTAGTTCAACAGAACAAGATATTTTATCTGCAAGATCTGAAATCTCGTCTATTAGATCAACTTTTTCAATGATTTCCATAAATGAAGAATTACCACATTTTGGACAAATTGGACGTTCAAATTCTTTTAATTCATCTTCAGAAATTGTCCTATTTTCAGAATAATTACAGGACGAGCATTTCAATTTTATTCTATATTTTCTTAATTTTTCTGAAAGAAGAAGAGTATCCACAGCACCTATTTCAAGGGCCTTCCTAATTTGGTTTTCACCATAAACTGCAAGACCTTTGTCTGCTTTTGTAACTTCCTTTAAAAATTTTTTCATTAACTTTTTTTCTCTAGCAACTTTGAGAGTATCCATTGTCTCTGATGCAGCTGAAACTAGTTCTCTTAAACCATAATCATCAGTATACCCCGTATCAAATGTATCCAGAATTTTTTCTTGAATTTTGTAATGAAGGTAATTTTCATCGACAAAATATTGTTTTGTAGGACCTGGCCCTCCAACAAAAATTCCTTTAATTTCTTCTTCTGACAAAAATATATCACTTGCCTTTTCTCCACATTTTACAAACCATTCATGAGCAGCGATTTCTGTTAAACGTTCAAATCTTCTCTGTGATTGCCCACCTCTACCATGTTTACCTGGAACCTGAGATGTCATACTCTTAAGTAGTTCAATTCTATTACCTCTTAAAATTCCTAAAGTACATTCTCTACGATCAATTAATAACAAACCATAAATTTCTTTTTCATGCAACATCTGTTGTAAAGGTTCTATAAAAAATTGTGAATCACAACGATAAAGAAAGGTAGTAATAGGCAAGGGTGGTTCTATTACATAAGCAACCATTTCGGTCTTATCACTTTCAACACTTTTATGTCCAACAAATAACACAAGGCCATTTTCTGGAAGTTTTTTAAATTGCTTAAGTCTATTTGTAATTGACTCAATTGCAGATAGAACATTTTTCATAGTAGCTTTTGATTTAATATTTTGAGATTGAGAATATTCGTTTTTAAGATAAGATGTAACATCAAATATTTGTTTATCTGGTGGAACATATAAAGAGATAAGCTCTGTATGCCTTCCTTTAGCTTCTTTGAGCTCTTCAATTTTTCTTTTAAGATCATATTTTTGTCTCTGTGTAAGTTCTTTCATTTAATTTTCACCCTTTTTTATTTCATTCTAAATAGTTATATATAAAAATTTTTGTTTGGTTTATTTGTTATAATTCTAACAATTCCCCGGTTTTTGGAGTAATAACTTCTGCAAATTCATTCAAAGGCTCAACAAGCGGTTTTGAATTATCACTATGCATTAATACAATTTTTTCAGGATTGCATTTTTTTGCAAAATTTATCAGTTCTCTATGCCCTGCATGAGCAGAAAAATCAAAATATTGAACCTCGCAATTTATTTTTTCTGTGACACCATAAAAATTAAGCCTGCCCTTGTCAACTAACAACCTAGCATTGGTATTCTTAACTTGATAACCGGTAAGTAAAAATGCACTTTTTGGATCGTCTTTTAATTTATTAGCATAGGTTAAAACAGGACCTCCCTCCATCATACCACTTGATGTTAAAATAACTTCAGATTTTAAAGCTAATTTTCTCCCCTGATCCGAATGTACCATATTTATATTGTTTAAAATCTTTTTTAAATCATCTGGATTTCTTAAATATTTTTTATTTTTTAGATATATTTTAGAAACTTTTTTTCCCATCCCATCAAACCAAATATTATAACCTGAGTTTTTTAATACCAATGCAATCTCTTGAGACCTGGCAACAGCAAAAGCAGGTAAAACCGCAACCCCGCCCCTTTTTACAACCTCATCAATTTTATCTAAAAATTCTTTTTCAATTTCTTCTCTTTTTTTAATGTGGTCTCTACCTGCATAAGTACCCTCTAAAAATAAAATATCACAATCAACAGGATTGGTGCCCTTAACAAGTCTTGTGTCGTCTGTGTTAAAATCCCCTGTGAATAATATTTTTTTATTCGCAATAAGCTCAAACATAAGAGAACCTGGAATATGGCCCGCATCATGAAATATTAACTCAAGATCATCTCCAATTTTTCTATTCTGTGCTGGTTTTACATTTATAATACTATTTTTTGCTTCTTTTATATTAGAAGTACTATAAGGAGCTGCATACCCTTCTGATTTAGCAATTTTTATTGAATCTTTATGTAATAAATTTGCAATTTCACCTGTTAATTTTGTTGTAATGATATTTTGATCACTTTTAGAAAAAAGCCAAGGAATCATACCAGAATGATCAAGATGTGCGTGGGTTAACAAAACTAGATCTATCAGGGGGGGCGGAAGAGGATATTCAGGAGGTTTACCTGGTGACATACCATATTCAAAAAGAAATTTATATCCACCTGTCTCAAGAACCATTGCAAGTCTACCTACTTCTTCGACACCGCCAAGGAACTGAAATTTAATACCGTTATTCATTTAAAATCAGAGGGGGTTAAGGAGAAAAGGGTTGATTAATGTTTGCAATATTATTTTTTAGGTTTAACTTTTAATATTGACTCGTCTTTTTCTATAATTATTACTTTTGTTTTAGGTTCAATTGTAAAGTCAGATACTGCTTCCCATAATTCACCTTTAAAACGAATATAACCAGAATTATCTGGCGTTATTCTATCAACAGTTTTTGCATTCTCTCCAATAAAAGTTCCAACAGCTTTTTTTCTATCTCTAACTTGAATAATTTTGTATAACAAAAATACAAAAAATATTATTATAAGGATGGTTACAGAGATTATTACAATAATTGCTTCATTTATCCAATCCATTGATATCACCCACTCTGTAGTAGAATAACTTGGTATTAAAAATATTGATCCTACCATCAGACATATAATTCCACCTATTCCGATTACTCCAAATCCAGGAGTAACAAATATTTCTACAACAAGTAGAAGGCATCCAATAATTAAAAAGATTATGCTTAAAACCGGTATTGAAAATCCAGATCCGATCAATGAAAGAAGAATTGCTATAACTCCAAATACTTCAGCACCTAAACCAGGAGATGATAACCCAAATATTAAGGCAAAAATTCCCAATATTAACAGTAACGAAGATAAAATCGGATTTGAAAAAAATTTCATAAATTGAATCCCAACAGAAGGAGAATAACGAATTTGCTTTGCATCTTTTGTATTAACTATTACCTCACCAGCTATAGTTAAAACAGCAGTTCCATTTATATCTTTGATAAGTTGACTAATTGAAGAAGAGACATATTCAACCACTCTATATTTTTTAGAAAGAGTTGCATTTAAATTTAAATTTTCAGTGATAAATTTTTCAGCAATTGTTTGATTGCGATTAAATTTTTCAGCACGAACTTTAATCCAAGAAACAAGCGCATTAATTATCTTTGACTCAGTAATATATTTTGTTCCCTCAGTCGTAATTTCAACTGGCTGACAAGAGCCAATGATTGTATCATTTGCCATTGCAGCTATGTGGGTACTCATCAAAATAAAGGTCCCAGCAGACCAAGCAAAAGAACCTGACGGATAAACATATCCTATAACTGGGATGTCACTTTCATTTATGATATCTGCTATTTCAAAGGTCTGAGAAAGTCCCCCACCAGGAGTATCAATGAGAAGAATTATTGCTTCTGAATTTTCAGATTTAGCTTGTTTTAAACTTTCTTTAAAAATTTCAACTGTGTATTGATCAATTGTGTCAGTTATTTCTACAACAAGAACATTAGAACTTTTAGCAATTGAAGAAAATGTCGAAAAAATTAAAATGAAAATTAAACAAAGAAAGAGATATTTAATTTTCATTTCTTTACTTCTTTTTGCATAGCTTTTGCTAATCCAGCAACCTTTCCAATATCTCCACCAGGAACAACTATCAGATTTTTTTCACGAGCAATTTCTGCAAGTGTCTGAAGCTCTCTAAGACGAAGTGCAGTTGGCGCTTGTTCATATAATTTCGCTGCATCTAACATTTTTTGAGCAGCTTGAAACTCTCCTGTAGCAATTATTATTCTAGATCTCTTCTCTCTTTCTGCCTCTGCTTGCTTAGCTATTGCTCGTAGCATTTCCTCTGGAAGAGCAACATCTCTTATTGTTACTGCTGAAACTTTTATTCCCCACGGATCAGTTCCTTGGTCAATTATTTCTTGAAGAGCTTTGTTTAGTTCATCTCTTTTAGAAAGGAGTTCATCCAAACTTTTTTGACCTAAGATATCTCGTAGTGTTGTTTGTGCAAGAAGACTTGTTGCAACATCGTATCTTTGAACTTCAATTACAGCTTTTTCTGGGTCTGTTATTCTAAAATATACCACTGCATCTACATCAACTGTTACATTATCTTCAGTAATCACTCTCTGTTTTGGAACATCTATTACTCTTGTTCGTAAATCAAGTTTTATATAACTGTCTATAATCGGTATTATAAAAACCAATCCCGGCCCTTTAATTCCAATCAATCTTCCTAATCTAAATACTACAATTCTTTGATATTCTGCCATAATTTTTATTGCAGATGCAATTATCAGCAATAAAAAAATCACTATTATTATGACCATATATAAAAATATATTCGGCATAATTTGTCCTCCAAATAACATAAAGAGAAATCTAGTCTTAAGTGTTTCTACTAAACGCCAAATAAGATAAAAGATATATTGTAGGAGCTTATTTCCTATCGTGGGAGGACCATATGTCCAATATTATAAAAATTAAAGCAAGAGAGGTATTAGATTCTAGAGGAAACCCAACAGTTGAAGCAGAAGTTGCTACAGATGAAGGGATTTTTCGTGCAATAACACCAAGTGGTGCAAGTGCAGGACAACATGAAGCATTAGAACTTCGTGATAATAATAAATCAAGATATTTTGGAAAAGGAGTACTTAAAGCAGTTAAAAATGTAAACAAAACAATTGCACCTAAACTAATTGGTCTAGACCCAGTTGTTCAAGAAACTATTGATAATATTATGCTAAAACTAGATGGAACAGAAAATAAAGATGCACTTGGGGCAAATTCAATACTACCAGTTAGTATGGCAGTTTGTAAGGCAGGTGCTGCATCAAAAGGTCTTGCATTGTTTGAATATATTGGAGAATTATTTGGTGTTATTCCCCATATGCTCCCAGTTCCCATGTGCAATGTAATAAACGGTGGTAAACATGCAGGCCTGGAAAACTCAATACAAGAACATATGCTGATGCCTACAGGTGCAAAAAGCTTTTCTGAAGGAATAAGAATGGTGTCTGAAAGTTATCGGCATCTTGCAAATATTTTAAAAAACAAATTTGGAGCTGGAGCAATTTTAATTGGTGACGAGGGGGGTTTTGCCCCTACAAAAATAAAAAGTGTTGACGAAAGACTTGATTTAATGCTTAAGGCAGTTGAAAGTGCAGGTTATTCAGATATAATGAAAATTTCACTGGACCCAGCCTCCAGCGAATTTTTTAAAAATAACAAATATACAATTGGGGAAAAAACCTTTTCAGGAGGAGAAATGGTTGACTTTTATGTCGATTTGTGTAAGAAATACCCAATTGTAAGTATTGAAGACGGTCTTGCAGAAGACGATTGGGACTCTTGGATTGAACTTGTTAAAAAAATTGGGACTAAAGTACAAATTGTTGGTGATGATTTATTTGTTACAAACACAAAAAGGATACAAAAGGGAATTAAATTAGGTGCAGCAAATTCTGTTCTGATAAAATTAAATCAAATTGGCTCTGTTACAGAAACATTAAATGCAATAAAAATGGCCCATGACCAAGGGTGGACTGCAGTTGTCTCTCATAGAAGTGGTGAAACCGAAGATAACTTTATTGCAGATTTAGTTGTAGGGACAAGCGCAGGACAAATTAAAACCGGTGCCCCTGCAAGATCTGATAGAAATGCAAAATACAATCAGCTTTTAAGAATTGAGGATGAACTAGGAGAAGAAGCAGAGTATCCAGGCATTGATTTTAGATTGGATCATTTGGCTTAAAAATCTTGAGAAATAAAAATAAAAAAATGGCCATAAAGATTTTTATATGATTTTGCATACAGACCCGTGGAGGATTATTTATGAAAGTACTCGTAACTGATAAATCAGCAGAAGAAGCTTTACAGGCTTTTAAAGACGCGAACCATGAACTTACATATGACGAAATGGATCATGATACTCTTTTAAGAGAGATCCCAATATATGATGCTTTAATGGTTCGTAGCCGAACAAAGGTTACAAAAGAAATTGTTGAAGCTGGTGCTAAAGGAAATCTAAAGGTTATTGGAAGGGCTGGAATTGGAGTAGATAATATCGACATTGAAACAGCTGGAAAACTTGGTATAAAGGTTGTAAATTCCCCATCAGGTTCTACAAAAAGTGTTGCTGAACTTGCTATTGCACATATGCTTTCACTTACAAGATATGTTCCAAAAGCAGACTTTGCTATGAAAAAAGGAGAATGGATAAAAAAACAGCTAAAAGGAACAGAACTATATGGAAAAACTTTAGGTCTTATAGGATCTGGATTAATTGCTCAACATGTTTCAAAAATTGCAAATTGTATTGGCATGAAAGTTTTGGTTTATTCTCCTCATTGTACAGATGAAAAAGCAAGCAGAATGGGTGCTACTAAGAGAGAATTAGAATCTTTATTAAAAGAAGCAGATTTTATATCTTTACATATCCCTCACACAAAAGATTCTCATTATATGTTAAATGAAAAAACACTTGGTCTTATGAAAAAAGGAGCTTACTTAATTAATGCATCTCGTGGCGGTGTTGTAGAAGAAAAAGCATTGTATAAATCACTTAAAGATGGTAAGCTTGCTGGTGCAGCCGTGGATGTATTTGAGCAAGAACCACCTTCTAAAGATAATATTTTACTTAAACTGGATAACATTATTTTATCTCCTCATCTTGGTGCAAATACAAAAGAAGCACAAATCAAAGCAGGAACTGTTTGTGCAGACCAAATAAACAAAGTACTAAATGGTGAAGAGCCGGATTTTTGGGTAAATAAAAAATTTATGTAGAGAAAAAAAATAATTATTACTAAATGTTTGTTGATAGAATGAAAAATTTGAATAATATCGTTGATAAAATCGAAAAAAATATTGATGGAAAGGATAAGATTCGTGAAAAAGCATTACGATCTTCACGTGAAATCATTATTAGCTGCAGAAAAGCCATTCAAAGCATCCATCAAGATCTAATGAAGGATGCAAAAAGCAATATTAAAAAAGCATCAAACAAGCTTCAAGATTTATATACTCTAACAGAGGGATATCCTGATCTTTATCATGCAGGTTTTGTTGAAAATGCAGCCCAGGAAGTTGTTGAAGCAAACTGTTTTTTTAATATTATGAAAGGTAAAGATTTACCAGATCCTGATGAAATAAAAACAACATATAGTTCCTATTTACTAGGTTTATGCGATTTAGTTGGAGAACTGAGAAGAACATCTCTTGACTCAATAAGATCAGGAAAGGCAAAAAAAGCAGAAGAATACTTGAATATGATGGAAGAAATATATGAAGTGATTATCCGTTTTGACTACCCATCAGGCCTTATTCCTATCAAGAAAAAACAAGATATGGTTAGAAACTTAATAGAGCGAACTAGAGGAGAGTTAGCTGTTGCAAGTTGTGAGAGAAGAATTGAATATAGGACTAATGAGTTTCGCGGTTTGCTTGACAAGATTAATGGCAATAAAAAAAAGAAAAAAACAAAAAAAGTTGATGAAGATATTGATTTAAATATAGATGATATTTGGTAAATATTATCGAGTTTTGTTTACTCCTTATAGCAAACGAAATGTTTATAAAGTCTTTATATACTCCAGGCAGGGTAGGCTATTATTATATGGTAGATGTAACAATTGAAAATATTGTAGCACATGCACAGATAGCAGATAAAGTAGAAATAGAAGATATTGCTCAAAAAATATCTGAAGTTACTTATGATCCTGAAAAATTTTCAGGTTTAACTTTTAAGATGGAAAAGCCAAAAACAGCAATATTACTTCTTCCTAATGGAAAAGCTATTTGTACGGGTGCTAAAAAAATCGAAGAGGTAGAAGAGGCGTTAGATTTATTTATTGATAAAATCGAGTCAGTAGATGTAAAAGTAAAAAAAGAAATTGATATTGAAATTCAAAACTTTGTTGTATCAACCAATGTTAATAAAGAGCTGCATCTAAGCTCAATTTCTAAAGGCCTATTACTGGAAAAGGCTGACTATGAACCTAGTACTTTTCCAGGTTTAATCTATAGAATGGAAGATATTGGTGCAATATTATTAATTTTTAGTTCAGGAAAAATTGTTTGTACTGGAACTAAAGATTTCAAGGAGGCATCAAAAGCTATTGAAATAATGAAAGAAAAGCTTTCGTCATTAGGGGCTTTATAAAAAGGAGATGAAAAATTATGCCAGAAGTAATTGTTGAAAACATTGTAGCATCTACATCTTTTGCAGATAAACTGGATTTAGATGTGATAGCACAATCATTAGAAGAAGCAGAATACGAACCAGAGCAGTTTCCTGGATTAGTCTATCGATTAAGTGAACCGAAAACAGCAACACTTCTTTTTAGGAGTGGAAAAGCTAATTGTACAGGCGCCAAAAATGTTGAAGATGTGCAAAAAACTGTTGATATTATCGCAGATAAACTAAGAAAACTAGATGTTGAAGTGTATAAAAATCTAAAGATTGTTATTCAAAATATCGTGGCAATTTCTGATTTAAATACTGAGCTTAACCTAAATGAGGTAGCAATGGGGCTTGGACTTGAAAACGTTGAATATGAACCTGAACAATTCCCAGGTCTTGTATATAGAATAAAAGAACCAAGAGTTGCTATGCTGTTATTTGGGTCCGGAAAAATAGTATGTACCGGTGCAAGACAAATAGAAGATGTTTCAAAAGCAGTTGATAAATTATCTGCAGAATTAGGTTCATTAGACCTTTTAAGAAGATAAAACCAATTTTTTCTTTTTCTTTTCATATTATTTTTTGTTTCGAAAATTTATTTATACTATTAAACACAATATTTAAACTTAGAAAAGAATAATTATGAAAATTAAAAAAAATGGGTTAAAATTACAAACGAGAAGAAAAATATACGATTTCATAAAAAATAATCCAGGTTTACATTATAGAGAAATTTCAAGAAAAACAATGATTCCCAAAACTACATTAAATTATCATCTTAATTATATGAAAAAACTGCAAATTATTGAAATTAAATTAGAAGGAAAATATAAATATGTTTATCCAAAAGACAAAGTTGGTAAACATGATAAACAGATTCTTCAATTACTAAGAAAGAAAACTCCTTGTCTTATTTTTTTACATTTTTTATTTTTCACTTTTTTTTCTCAAAAGGATCTCTGTAAAGAATTAGGAATAACTTCTTCAAAGGCTAATTATTATATTCAAAAATTTTTAGATATGGATATACTTGAAGAAGCTACTATAAAACAAGGTAAAATTTTTCCTTATAAACATGAGGAAAAAGAAGGTGTTTTTTTTAAACGAAAACCTATTGGACGGGAGATTATATATATCCGAAAAAATCAAGAAATTATTGATGATGCATGGAGAATAATAATTACTTATAAAGATACTCTACCAAATAAAGAATTAATAGACACATATATTGAGTATTACGAAATTTGGAAACAGTATAATATTTCCTTAAAAGAGTCAGGAATTAAATTACCTAGAAATAGGGGTAAAGATGATAAGTTTTATGATAAACTAATAGAATTATTCAAGCCCCCTTTTGCTTATTAGAAATCAATTTTTGATTAAAATTATTTTTAAATACCTAGACTTAAAAAATTATTTTGTAGTAAACAACTAAAAAATTTAGAAAAAAAAGTTTAAAAAGATAAATTAAAAACGATTTTTGTTTGTTTTGAATCCTAAAATAAATATTTTTTTTAAGTAAATAAATAAAATAAAAAAAGTAGAAAAATATTTAAACAGACAATATTTGTGAATATAATAAGTAAATGTTAAAAACATTTATATAATAATAATACTATTTTAATATATAGACCATTATATAAAAATGATGGGGGGTAAAAATATGAATAGAGTTATACCTATACTAATAGTAGGAATTTTGGTCCTTAGTGGACTTGGAGCTGCCGCGGTAAACAACGATTTTACAATCAAAAAAGGTAAAAATAATGATGAATTAATATTAAAATCAGAAGAGATTTCATTATCCTTTTC